>Ga0070667_100001232_pt1 | contig 23249 bp, 25 predicted proteins | sample KBSS33metaG_FD_64659 | JGI IMG/M metagenome (GOLD analysis project Ga0070667, IMG submission 64659) | Switchgrass rhizosphere microbial communities from Kellogg Biological Station, Michigan, USA - KBS S3-3 metaG | ecosystem: Host-associated > Plants > Roots > Rhizosphere > Soil ... | reverse complement strand
TGCGGAAACAGCCCGATCTGCTGGATCACGTAGCCGATGCTGCGGCGGAGCTCGACCCGGTCGACGCTCATGATGTTGCGGCCGCCGACCATGACGGTGCCGGAATCGGGTTCGATCATCCGGTTGATGATGCGCATGGTCGTCGTCTTGCCGCAGCCCGACGGTCCAATCAGCACGCACAGCTCGCCCTCGGGAATCGTCAGCGTCAGGTGGTCCACCGCGGGACGCGCCGCACCGGGAAATTGCTTGGTCAGCGCGGTGATCTCGATCATGGCGCTCGCATCCCGGCCGGCGTCAGCGCCTTTTGCAGCCAGCCGAACAGCCGGTCGGCGCCGATCGACAGCATCGTCGCCGGAATCGCGCCCACCAGCAGTTGCGGCAGCGCCATCATCGCGATGCCCGCGGTAATGAAATCGCCGAGGCCGCCGCCCCCGATGTACGCGGCAAGCACCGCGCCGGAGACCACCTGCACGGCGGCGGTGCGAATACCGGCGAACACCACCGGCGTCGCCAACGGCAGCTCGATCTTGCGCACGATTTCGCCGTTGGTCATGCCCATGCCGCGCGCAGCGTCGATGATGTCGGGATCGACCTGCCGCACCGCGGTGTACGTATTGATCAGGATCGGCGGCAGCGCGAGCAGCGTCAACGCGAACAGCGACGGCGCGAATCCGGTTCCGAGCACCGGCATGACCAGCGCGAGCACGGCCAGCGAGGGCAGCGTGCGCCCGATATTGGCCGCGGTAATGGCAGTGATGGCCGCGCGGCGCTTGCCGGAGACCCAGACGCCGAGCGGCACCGCGATCGCGATCGCGAAGAACAGCGCCGCGACGGACAGCTCGACATGCGTCAGCAACGCGCTGAAGAACCGGCCCGGATGATCGACGATGAACTGCCAGGCCTCGATGAACAGCATCGTCTCAGGTCCTAGCCGGTCCGGTGCCGGACCACGCCTTCAAGCCGCGCGAGGCCATAATCGGCGGCCACGGCAAGCGCGCAGGCGGTGAGCGCGCCGGTCCAGATCTTCGGCGCATGGTCGTTGCTGATGCCGTTGAAGATGAGCGTGCCGAGTCCGCCTGCATTCACGTAGGCGGCGACCACCGCCACGCTGATCACGGTCACCGTGGCAATGCGCAGCCCGGCCACGATCACCGGCATGGCGAGCGGCAGCTCGATGCGGGTCAGGATCTCGAAGTCACTCATCCCCATCCCGCGCCCGGCTTCGACGACGTCTTCCGGCACTTCCCGAATGCCGGTCGCGACGTTGCGGATGAGGATCATCAGCGAGAACGCCACCATGCAGATGATCGCGTTGGTCCTGCCCAGGCCCACCACTGGAATCAGCAGCGCAAGAAACGCCAGCGTCGGAATGGTGTACAGCAATCCGCTGATCGCGATCGCCCATTGAAAGACCCGGTCGTGGCGCGCCGCCCAGATGCCGATGACGAGCGACAACACGAATGCGATGCCGATCGACGTCGCCGAGATCACGATGTGCTGATACAGGCCGACCAGCACCTGGTCCCAGTTGTTGAGAAGCCACGTCATGGCGACAACATGTCAGTGGTGGCAATGCCGCCGGCGGCGAGCAGTGTTGCGATGATCTCGATGTCCGGCCCGAGCGGGCGATCTTCGTCGAGCCGTGGCACGCGTGCGCGGACGGTCGTATAGGCCGCTCGCGTGCCTTGTCCCAGCGCCGCTTGCGGCAATTCGCGCAAATCGACGGCTTGCGCCGCCGCCAGCAACTCGATGGCGACGAGATATTGCAGCTTCGCGACGATCGCTGCCGTCTTCGCCACCACAAGAGGCGCCATCGGCGCGTGATCCTCGACGGCTTCCGATACGGGCAGGCTGTCGAGCGTCGCGGGATTCGCGTCGTGGCGGATTTCGTCGTACAGCGCGGTCAGCGTCTTTTGCACGGTGGCGAAGCCCGAGTGCTCGGGGCCGCGTGTGGTCAATTGCAGCGGCAAGCCGGACAGCGCGGGATTGAACAGCTTCTGGCATCGCGCTACGCACAACAACGCGGCATGCGCGAATGCGAGTCCCAGTGTCTCAAACGCAATAGCCAGCCCCGGGATGTGGAAGTTTCCGGTGGACAGCATTTCGCCGTTATCAGCCAGGACGAGTGGGCTGTCGGCGGCGCTGTTCAGCTCGAGCTCGATGTGATCGCGCGCCGTCCGCAATGCCGCCAGCGCCGCCCCATGGACCTGCGTCACGCACCGCAACGACAGCGGATCCTGCACGCGGCGCGCGGCGCCGCTTTGCCAGAGCGTGCTTCCCGCGATCAGCGATCTCAAGCGCGTGGCGATGTCGTTTTGTCCCGGTGCGGGCCGCGCGGCTTGCGCGCGCGGGTCGAGCGGACTCAGATGCGCGCGAAAACCCTCGAACGACAGCGCCGCCGCGATGTTCAGGGCGTCGAGCATTCGGGCCGCGTCGTTGACGACCAGCGCGGCATGACCCACGGTCGCGGCGTTTGCACTGATGAGCGCAATGCCATCCTTGGCGCCGAGCGCGATCGGCTTCAGGGCCGCGCGTTGCAGCGCGACCTCACCTGGCAGGATTTCGCCGTGATATTCGGCCGACCCTTCTCCGAACAGAGGCAGCGCGAGATGCGAGAGCGGGGCCAGGTCGGCGACGCCGATCGATCCCTTGCTCGGTACCACCGGATGGACGCCGGCGTTCAGCAGCGCGATCAGCGCATCGAGTACCTCGGGCGAAACACCCGAGCCGCCGGCCGCCATGCCCGCCGCGCGCGCGAACATCATCGCGCGCACGACGTCGGTCGGGAACGGCGTACCCACGCCCACGGCGCGCGCGCGGACCGCACGTTGCTGATAAGCGGCAAGCTCATCGCGCGGAATCGGCTTGCCGGTGTTCGCGCCCAGCGCCGAATTGACACCGTAGATGGCCTCGTCCGACCGGGCGAGCCGCTCGACCACCGCGCGCGCGGCGACCACGCGCTTGCGCGCCTCGGCGGACAACGCGACTTTCGCTCCGCCGCGTGCCGCGCGCACGACCGCGGCGATCGTCGCATCGTGGCCGGTCAGCGTGATCGGCGTGTCCGGCGACAGATGCGCGATGGCGGTCAGCGGACGATGCCCTTGGATTTCAGGAACTCGCGCGCCACGTCCTTCGGCTCCTGCTTGTCGCCATCGACCTTGTAGTTCATCTCGGCCATCGTGGGCTCGTCGATCATCGCGTTGACCTTGTTGAGCACCTCGGCGATTTTCGGATTGGCATCCAGCGCATCCTTGCGCACGACGGGCACCAGGTAGTACGGCGGCCACAGGTTCTTGTCGTCTTTCAGCCGTTTCAGCTTGAGTGAGGCGATCATGCCGTCGGTCGCGTAGCCGTTGACGACGTCGATCTGCTTGTTGGCGAGCGCCTGGTAGCGCAATCCGATCGCCATTTGCAGGTCTTCCTTGAACTCCATCCCGTACTTCGCCTTGAGTCCCGGCAGCCCATCCTTGCGGTCGCGGAACTCGGGGCCGGCACCGAGCTTCAATTCCTTGGCTACGCGCGCGAGATCGGTCAGCGTTTCGAGCTTGTACTGCGCGGCCGTCTCCGGACGCACGACCATGTTGTACGTATTGTTCATCGGCGCTTCATTGAGCACGACGAACCCCTTGGTCGCATATTCGGCCTTGACCTTGTCGTACACCGCCTTCTGGTCGGTCATCGGGTCCGCTTTCAGCACCACCAGCAGCATGGTCCCCGTGTATTCCGGGTAGAGATCGATCTGCTTTTCCTCGAGGGCCTTTTGCGCAATCAGCGTGCCGCCGAGATTGATCTTGCGCTCGACCTTGATTCCGGCCGCCTCGAGCGCCTGCGCGTAGATTTCGGCGACGACGAACTGCTCGGTGAAGTTTTTCGATCCGACGCGAACCTGGGCGTGCGCCGGCGTCGCGGCCAGCAGCGCAGCGGCGACCATCGAGATTAGGAAGCTAAACGTGCGGGCAACGGGCATGAATGCCTCCGGAAGGCGTGGGTGGGATGACGTGCCGAGAGCGAAACGGCCCATTGTTGCTGCGTCGGGAGGCGGTGTCAATTCCAGCGTTCCGCTGGTCATTTCGCTCACGCCAGCCGTGGGTAGCCGAGGCGGTCCGCCTGCTGCGCATCGGTGCGCAATACAGCGTAGTCGGCGGCGGTCACGCGTGCGAAGCATTCAAGCTGCAGCGTCGTGCGGATGGCCTCGAGCGCAGCGCTTTCCCCGGCGGCGATCAAAGCGTCGGCAATGCGCTCGGCGATGTCGGCGTCGATGCCGGGCGCCGCGACCAGCGGCGGTATCGGTGTGGCCGGCGTCGTGGCGACGACACGCAGGCGGCTCGCGAGCGCGGGTTCGTGCAGGCGCAACAGATCGTGCACATAACTGTCGAGAGGACCGGCGTCGGCGTCTCCCGCGACAACCGCCTCGACAATGCGGCGCGGCGTGACCAGCGGACCCACCGTCGCGGAAAAGAGCGCCGCGCCATGCGCGTGACGTGCGAAGAGAAGCCGCGGCGCCTGGTAGCCCGACTGCGAATCCTCGGTCGTGTATGCAAATTTCCGGCCGAACGTCTCCTCCAATCGCGTGATCGGCGAGTCGATCGGCACGATGATGTCGGTCCAGTAGACAGGCCGGCCATCGTAGGGGCGCGGACTGGGCACCGGCGCGGCGAGCACGCGTGGTTGCGGTTGCGCCTGCGACAGCGGATAGCCGCACATGAACACGCCCGCGGCGTCGGGACGCGCCCACAGCGCCGGCAGCGGTGCGGGCGCCGGATAATCGATGACCTCGAAGTCGACTTCGGCGCGCGTGGCTGCCCACTCGAGCAGGGCGCGCCACGCCGCGGCCACCGCGGGATTGATCGCGTACATGCGCGCGTTCGCGAACATTGCGCTTTGCGGAAGATGAGCGCCAGGCCAACTTGCTACGCGTAACGCAGCCGTTGCCCGATGCCTTTTGCCCGCGCCTTCTGCAGCATCGCGTGACCGAGCGCGATATCCGACAGCGACAGGCCGCGGTGCCACAACAGGATCGTCTCGTCGTCGCGCTCGCGGCCGGGCTTGCCTCCGGCGACGACTTCACCCAGCTCCGCATGCAGCGTGCGCTCGGAGAGCTTCCCCGCTTCCACATGCGCGCGCAGGCTGCCGAATTGGCCCGCCTTGCACTGCCCCCAATCGTCGACGACCATCTTGTCCATGATGTCGGTGAGCGAAAGCTCGACCGCGCTCATCGTCCCATAGGGAACGACGAACGCGCCGCGCTTGATCCACGCGGTCGCGAGTAGCGGCTGCGGCTCCATGAGACGCGACGCCTCGACGACGATGTCAGCGCCGCGGACGCACGACTCCCAGTCGTCGGTGGCGATCACGGGCTTGCGCAGATCGCGCGCGAGGCGCTCGGCGAATTGGTTCCGGCTTTCCGGCCGGCGCGAGTGGACACGGATTTCGTCGAAGCCGAACAGATGATCGAGCAGGCGCACGTTCCAGTAGGCGGTGCCGCGCGCGCCGATGTGCGCCAGCACGCGGCTGTCCTTGCGGGCGAGATACTTGGCGCCCAACGCCGTGACGGCGCCGGTGCGCATGTCGGTGAGACCGGCAGCATCGACGATCGCGACCGGTTGTCCGGTCGCCGGATCGAAGAGGTTGAGCAGCCCCATTTCCGACGGCAGGCCGCGCTGATAGTTGTCGACGTAGTCGCCGACGATCTTCACGCCCGCGAGCGCGAGCGGTGCGACGTAGCCGCGCAGCACGTTGAAATGACCGTGGATGCCGGCACCCGGCACCAAGTGCATCCGCGGCTCGATCACCGTGGCGCCGCGACCCTGTGCGTCCAGGCCGGCTTCGACCGCCGCCAGGATTTCGTCGTCTGTCAACGCGAGCGCAGCCACATCCGGGCCATTGAGATAGTCGAGGAAGAGCTCGCCGGGCTTGGCGGTGTCACGGGTCATCAAGACATTCTCGCGGTGCGCCGCGACCTCTTGAGCGTGCCGCAACGAATGACAGATCCGGCAAAACTCCCGTCGTCCCCGCGAAGGCGCACGCGCTCGCGCGCATGCCCCAGTGGCGTTCGAACAAGAGACACTAGGTTCTCGCCTTCGCGGGAACGACGATATCCAAGATTGGCGCGTTGTTCACTTCCACACCACTCCACGGAACTCATTCCGGTTTGATGTTGGCATCCTTGACGATCTTGCTCCATTTCGCGGTCTCGCTCTTGATCATCGCGGCGAAATCGGCGGGCGAGTTGGCGATCGGCTCCGCGCCGAGCGCGGCGAGTTTCGTGCGCACGCCGGGATTGTCGAGCGCGCGGGCGATCTCGTTCTGCAATCGCTCGACGATGGCCGGCGGCGTGCCCGCGGGCGCCACGATGCTGTACCAGGACGTGACGTCGAATCCCGGCAATCCCGACTCGTCGAGCGTAGGCAGCGCGGGCGCGGCGGCGATCCGCTTCGGGCTCGCCACGGCAAGCGCCCGCAATTTTCCGCCGCTCACTTGCGGCAGCGCCGAAGGCGCACCCGCGAACATCAGTTGCACATCGCCGGCGACGACCGCCGTCACAGCGGGCGCGATGCCGTTGTAGGGAATGTGCACGATGTCGACGCCGGCGCTGCTCTTGAACAGCTCACCGGCGAGGTGCGCGCCGCTGCCGCTGCCGGGCGACGAGAAATTGAGACGTCCCGGATTGGCCTTGGCGTATTGGATCAGCTCGGCGAGATTCTGTGCGGGAACCGCCGGATTCACGACCAGGATATTCGGAACCGCGGCGATCACCGTGACCGGCGCGAAGTCGCGCGCGACGTCGTACGGCACGTTGCGATACAAGCTCGGGTTGACGGTCAGATTGCCCGCCGGCGCAAGGACGAGCGTGTAGCCGTCCGGCGTGGCCTTGGCCGCGAGCTCCATGCCGATGTTGCCGGCGGCGCCCGGGCGATTGTCGACGATCACGGCTTGACCGAGCGCTGCCGACAGCCGATCGCCGACCGTGCGCGCCAATGCGTCGGCGGGCCCGCCTGGCGGAAAGGGGACGATCAGGCGGATCGGCTTGACCGGATAGGTATCCGCCGCGACCGCAACGACTGCGGGCATCGCCGCGCCGCACGCAGCGACGGCCAGCATCGAAACTATGGAGCGCATCCCGGATCCCTTTTTGCGATGAACGAGTCTATCCGTTCGTGCCGTGGTTGGGGAAGCGGATTCGCGCCAATCCTCCGGCGAAGCGCGCATCATTGGCGTGTGCGGTCGATGGCCCTACAATCGGCCCTGTCGCGCACGGACCGTGTGCCCACGGCCGATGCCAGCGCGACAGCATCAGGATCGCCATGACCAATCACCGGGTACTTTCTCCTGCCGATTATCGCCGCATGCCATGGAAGAATGGCGGCGGCCAGACGCATGAAATCGCCGTGCACCCGGATGGCGCCGGCATGGCGGCGTTCGCCTGGCGCGTGAGTGTAGCCGAGGTCGCGCAGGACGGTCCGTTCTCCCGCTTTCCGGGCGTGGACCGGACGCTGGTGCTGCTGGCGGGGAACGGCATTCGACTCGCGGGCGCAGGCGCTCCGCTGGACCTGCGCACACTGTACGAGCCGGTCACGTTCACCGGTGAAGCGGAGCTCGACTGCGTGCTTGCCGATGGTCCCGTGCGCGATTTCAACCTGATGGTCCGGCGCGCGGCGGCAACGGGCGAAATCATCGTCGTGCGCGAAGGCGGCCAGGCGATCGCGCCGGCGCAAGCGTATGTGTGTTACGCGGCCGCGGGCATTTCGGAATGCCTGATCGCGGGCTATCCGCCGCAGGTCGTCGCACCCGAGCATTCGCTCGTCGTGCTGGTCGATCCGGAGACGGTGCCACCCGCACTGCATGTCTATCCGACGTCGGCGCAGTCCGTGGCATTGGTGGCCGTCATCGGCGCGCCCAAGGCGGGGCAGTGAAGTATTTCGCAGCGAGCGCATTGCTGCCGGAGGGCTGGGCCAGCGCCGTCGCGCTCGACGTCGATGACGCCGGCCATATTGTCGGCGTCGAGCCGGACGCGCGCGCCGACGGCCGCGAGGTACTCAGTGGTCCCGTCGTGCCGGCGATGCCCAACCTGCATTCGCATGCGTTCCAGCGTGCGCTGGCCGGACGCACGGGGCAGGTGGCGCCCGACAAGGAAGACAGTTTCTGGACGTGGCGGCGGACGATGTACGCGTTTCTCGATCGCATCGACGCCGACGCTTTCGAGGCGATCGCCGCGCAGGCCTACATCGAAATGGCCAAGGCCGGATACGCGAGCGTTGCCGAGTTCCACTACGTGCATCACGACCCCGCCGGGAAGCCGTACGACGATCCGGCGGAGCTCGCGTGGCGCATCGTTGCCGCGGCGCAGACCGCGGGATTGGGGCTCACGCTGCTGCCGGTGTTCTACGCGCATGCGGGATTCGGCGGCACGCCCACCACGGCGGGGCAGCGGCGCTTCGCGCATACGACATACACATTCACGCACTTGTACGATCGATTGAGCGCGCGCGCTGCCGAGCTTGGCTACGTCCTTGGGATCGCGCCGCACAGCCTGCGTGCCGCCACCCCGGAAGAGATCGGGGAGATCGTGCGGCTGACGGGAACTTCCGCGCCAATTCACATCCACGCGGCCGAGCAGACGCGCGAGGTCGACGAGTGTTATGCGTTGACCCGCATGCGCCCGGTCGAATGGCTGCTGACGCAGGCGCATGTCGACGCGCGCTGGTGCGTCGTGCACGCGACCCACATGACCGACCGCGAGACCGTGGCATTGGCGGCGAGTGGTGCGGTGGCGGGGCTCGCGCCCACCACCGAAGCCGACCTCGGTGACGGCACGTTCCCGGGTCTTGCGTATCTTGCGGCCAAGGGGCGCTTCGGCGTCGGCAGTGATTCGAACACCGTGATTTCGCCGTTCGCGGAATTGCGCCAGCTCGAGTGGTCGCAGCGGATCCGCGCGCGCCGCCGCAACGTGCTGCCGACTCTCGCCGGGGCAACGATCGGAACGTCGCTATGGATGCAAGCGGCGCGCGGCGGCGCGCAGGCGCTGGCGCAGAAGACGGGCGTCCTCGCGGTCGGCCAATTTGCCGATCTCGTCGTGCTGGACACGATGGACCCGGCGCTGGCGGAGCAGACGTACGAAAATATTCTCGACGCGGCGATCTTCGGCCCGGCCCGCATGCCCGTGCGCGACGTGATGGCGCGTGGCCGCTTCATCGTGCAGGGAGGACGGCACGCGCAGGAGGACGCGGTATTCGCACGCTTTCGCGCGACGCTCGCGCGGCTGGCGCAATCGCAATGATCCCGGCGAGCTTCGACCTGCTGCTCGTCGACGTCCATCTGGCGACGATGCGCCCCGGCGGCGCGCCGTATGGTGAGCTGCGCGATGGCGCGGTGGGTGTCCGCGGCGACCGGATCGCCTGGGTGGGGCGGCGCCCCGATCTGCCGCGCAATGTGGGCGCAGCGCGCCTCGTCGAATGCGGCGGCGCATGGCTGACCCCCGGTCTCATCGATTGCCATACGCATCTCGTCTACGCGGGCAACCGCGCGCATGAATTCGAACGGCGCCTCCTCGGCGCGACCTACGCCGACATCGCGCGCGAAGGCGGCGGCATCGCAGCGACCGTCCGCGCCACCCGGGAAGCGAGCGAAGCCGAGCTCGCGGACCAGAGCCGTCCGCGGCTCGCCGCGCTCGCGGCCGAAGGCGTGACCACGGTCGAGATCAAGTCCGGTTACGGTCTCAAAACCACCGCGGAGCTGAAGCAGCTGCGTGTCGCGCGCGCGCTCGCCGCCGAGCTCGATGTAACGGTGCGAACGACGTTGCTCGCCGCGCACGCGCTGCCGCCGGAATTCGCCGGACGCGCCGACGAGTACATCGACTATGTCTGCGGCGATACCATTCCCGCCGTTGCGCGCGCCGGCCTCGCCGATGCCGTCGACGCGTACTGCGAAACGATCGGCTTCACCGCCGAACAGACGCAACGCGTCTTCGCGGCGGCGCGCGCGCATGGATTGCCGGTCAAGCTGCATGCCGATCAGCTGTCGGACATGAACGGTGCGCGGCTCGCCGCCGAAGGCTCGGCGCTGTCCGCCGATCACCTCGAATACACGAACGACGCGGGCGTGGCGGCGATGGCGAAGGCGGGCACGGTCGCGGTCCTGCTGCCCGGCGCGTTCTACGCGCTGCGGGAGTCGCAGTTGCCGCCGGTCGCGGCATTCCGGCGCGAGCGTGTGCCGATCGCGATCGCCACCGACTGCAATCCCGGAACGTCGCCCACGACGTCGTTGCCGTTGATGCTCAACATGGCGTGCATCCTGTTCCGCCTGTCGCCGGAGGAGGCGCTGGCCGGCGTGACCGTCCATGCCGCCCGCGCACTCGGATTGACCGATCGCGGCATCATCGCCACGGGCCTGCGCGCCGATCTCGTCTGCTGGAAGATCGCCGAGCCGGCCGAGCTCGCCTACCGGATCGGTGGCGATATGAACTGCGGCGTCGTCCGGGGCGGCCGGGTCGCGCAGTGGCCATCATGATGCCGTTGTGGGACCTGCATCGCGGCGACGGGCCGCTTATCGTCAACGTTCCGCATGCGGGGACGTTCGCGCCGCCCGCCATCGCTGCGCGCCTCACGACCGCGGGGCAAGCATGGCCCGATACCGACTGGCATGTCGAAAAGCTCTACGCGTTCGCGCGCGACGAAGGCGCGACGTTGCTGTGCGCGACGCATTCGCGCTATGTCGTCGACCTGAATCGCGATCCGTCGGGCGCGGCGCTGTACGCGGGCGCCGACAACACCGAAGTGTGCCCGACGCGCACGTTTGCCAACGAGCCGATCTACGAGGAAGGTGGCGCGCCCGCGCAGGAGGAGTCCGTACATCGGATTGCGGCTTATTTCTGGCCCTACCACGATACGCTCGCAGCGGAAATCGAGCGGGTCCGCGCGCGCCACGGGTACGCCGTCCTCCTCGACGGTCACTCGATCCGGAGCGAAGTGCCGCGCTTTTTCGCGGGCCGCCTGCCCGACCTCAATCTCGGGACCGCCGACGGCGCGAGTTGCGCGCCGGCGTTGCAAGCGCAGGCCGCGGATGTGTTGGCCGGTGCCAATGGCCTGACGCATGTCGTCAACGGCCGCTTCAAAGGCGGCTGGATCACCCGGCGCTACGGCAGACCGGCCGAGGGCGTGCATGCGCTGCAACTGGAAGTGGGACAGCGCTGCTACATGGACGAAGCGCCGCCGTATCCTTGGGATGCAAAGCGCGCCACGGCGTTGTCGGACGTATTGCGCAAGCTCGTCGCCGTGCTCGCCGCATGGCGGCCTCCAGCATGATCCGCATCTACATCGCGCGGCAGCGCTACGATGCGTGGCTGGTCGCCGACCGGCTGAAGCAGGTCGGCATCCGCGCGCATGTCTTCAACCAGTACGCGTCGAGCATCGTCGGCGATCTGCCGGCCGACGACGTCGCGCAACCGCAAGTGTGGATCGAGCGCGAAGCGGACCGGGAGCGCGCGGAGATCGTATTACGGGAAATCGAGGCGGCGGGCTCGCATGCCGGCAGTGTCAAGTGCGCCGCGTGCGGCGAGGATTCGCCTGCAAATTTCGAACTGTGCTGGAACTGCGGGAAATCGCTCAGCTGAGATTGCGAAGTCAGTTACGACTCCCACAAAACTCCCGTCGTCCCCGCGAAGGCGGGGACCCAGTGGCGTTCGTGCAAAGGACACTGGATTCCCGCTTTCGCGTACGTAAAGTAGGGTCAGAGACGACTTTCCGCGTTGCGTTTCGCCATGCGGCGACCTCGATGGAAAGTCGTCTCTGACCCTACTTTACGTCCACCAGTAGCGCGTTAGATGGAAGAAAATCGGCGCGGCGAACACCACCGAATCGAGCCGGTCGAGCATCCCCCCATGCCCCTCGATCATGTGACCCCAGTCCTTGATGCCGCGATCGCGCTTGATCGCCGACATCACGAGGCCGCCGAAGAAGCCCATCGCGCAAATCGCAAAAGCCATCAGCGCGGCCTGCCATGGCGAAAACGGCGTGATCCACCACAGCGCAGCGCCTAGCGTCGTGGCGCTCAGCACGCCGCCTACGAGTCCCTCGACCGTCTTCGAAGGCGACACGTCCGGCGCGACCTTGTGCTTGCCGAACAGCTTGCCCCACACGTACTGCAGCACGTCGCTCGACTGCACGACGAGCACGAGGAACACGATCAGCAGCAGGTTGCGGCCCTCGTAGCCGGGAATATCGAGCGTCAGCAGTGCGGGCACATGCGATATGCAGTAGACGCAGATCATGAGGCCCCACTGCATCTTTGCGCCACGCTCCAGGAAACGCTTGGTGTCGCCCGCGGTGACTTCCAGGATCGGCAGCAGCAGGAATACGTAGACCGGAATGAAGATCGAATACAACCCGTACCAGCCGACATAGATCAGCAGGTATTGCAGCGGCAGCACGATGAAGAAGCTGGCGGCAAGCGCCAGGTAATCGCCGCTCCGCGTGTATGTGAGCGACATGAATTCGCGCAGCGAAGCGAACGAGATGAACAGGAACAGGAAGATCACGCCGTTCTTGCCGAACAGGAAGGCGCAGCCGATCACCAGCACCATCACCCACCATGCCTTGATGCGGTCGTTCAGGTTGTCGATCGTCGCGTGCGGCTGACCTTTGGCGACGACCCGCTTCAACGCATACCCCGCAAGCGACGCCACGAAGAGCACCACGCCGATCCCGGCGAACAATGAAACGGTTTGCTGTTGTGCAGTCATTGTTCGAGTGGCATGAGGGCCAGGAGGGCATTGCGCGTGCGCTCGACGAACGCATCCTTGTCCTCGCCGGGCAGGAGCTTGATCGGCGCGCCGACCGACAACGTGCACAGCAGCGGCACCGGCAGCAGCTTGCCCTTGGGCATCATGCGGCGCGCGTTCTCGATCCAGACCGGCACGAACTCCACGTCCGGGCACGCAGCGGCCAGGTGATAGATGCCGCTCTTGAACGGCTGCAGCGGCGCGTCGGTGGTATTGCGTGTCCCCTCGGGAAAGACGATCAGCGAATCGCCCGCCTCGAGCACCACGGCCATCTGCTTGATCGGGTCTTCGGTGCGCGTCTCCCGATTGCGATCGATGAGGACCGCACGGATCACGTGTTCGGCGACATATTTGCGGAGTTTGCTGGCGAGCCAGTAGTCGGCGCCGGCCACGGGCCGGGTGCGTACGCGCAAGTCAGGCGGCAGACACGCCCAGATCAGCGCGAAATCGCCGTGGCTTGCATGATTTCCATAGTAGACGCGGGGAACGGCGGCCGGTGGGCAGCCCAGCCACAAAATGCGGGCGCCCGTCAGCGCCTTGGTGAACGCGCACAACGCAGTGGCGCCGAACGAATCGAGCGACATGGCGACCGCACTTCGGAAAGGTCAACGGAGCGCGATGGTGCCTGCGGCAACGATAAAGAGCAATCCCTGCAGTGCGGTAAGCCAGCCAAGCCTGCGCATCAGTTGCAGTGCGCCATGACAGCGGGTATCCCAGTCGCGCCCTTCCTTGTTCGCCGGCAGCATGCCGACGCCGCGCAGCGCGCGATCGAGATGATCGGTCCGGAAGCCCGATTTCTGCACGGCGTCCACCAACGCTTCGAAGACGGTGGCATCGAACCGGACGCGCACGGCCATCCATTTGGCGGCGAGCCCGAGCAGCACTTCGCACGCGAAGACGACCGCTCCGATCTGTGCGGCCGGATGCCACAGGATGATCCCGATCCCTGCGGCGCCGAGCAGCGTGAAGCCGGTGCTCAGCACGTCGATCGTCGCGGCGGCCGCGAGGGCGTCGGCCGTGAGGCGCAGGCGCCACGCCAGTTCTTCGTCAATCGAATCGGTGAGGGTCATGGATGGTCATGCACGCGGATGGTGTGCAATGCAGCAACATGCGGCGCGCCCAATACGACTTGTGCGCGCGCATCGCGCAACTTCGCCAGCGCAACGGCGACGGTCGCGCAACGACCCGTCGCCAGCAGCCACGCGGCGACGGCGCAGGCGCTGCGCGAATAACCCAATGCGCAGCACACGAGCACCGGGCCGCGCATGCGTAATCGTTCGATCGCCGTGGCGGCTTCGGCGAGCGCCTGCGGCGCCGGTGTCGTCAAGTCGAGCACCGGCACGACGGCGAGATCCTTGTTTCCGTGCGCCAGACCAAGCTCCGCGGCGAGATCGACGACGCCGGTGAATGTTGAATCGCGCAAATCGCGCGACGATGGAATCCGTCCAATCCACACGCCGTCGCAAACGGGAACCGGTGCTGGATTCCGGCGCGTCCACCAGCGCGAGTTGAGCCACGCACCCGCAAGGTAAGGCGCAAAAAGCCAGCGGGCCGCGACGCTCAGGCGACCGTCGTCACCCTTCTGGAATCCGGCAGCGCCCACGCCTGCGTAACAAAGCGCAACCAGCGCGAGCGCCAGCGCAGGCCACGCGAGCCACAGCCCCCACCCGCCGGTCGCCAACGCAATCGCGAGACACGCCAACGCCCCCAGCGCGTAAAAAATCGCCAGACGATGACGCGCAGGGTCAGTCGTCCAGCGCCATGCGGAAACCGGCTCGTGCACGCCGCCTTCGGCGAACGGCCACAGCCAGACGCAGAGCCAGCCGAGCAGCAAACCCGTCGGAATATCGATGAAATGGTGCTGATACGTGGTCAGCACGGAAGCCCCGATCAACATGAACCATACGTCCAGCAAAATGCGCGCCAACCCGTTCACCTTGCGCGCGTACAGCGCCCACAGGATGACGGCCAGCGCGATGTGCAGCGAGGGGATCTGGTTGAACGGGCGGTCGAAGCCCATGAGCAGATCGAACATCGTGCCGAAGATTCCGTCGGCGACCGGGCGCTCGAACGAAAATCGATGTGGAATCGCGACGAAAAACGCGACGGCGACGAGTTGCGCCGTCAGCAGCCGCTTGGCATGCGTATCGAGCTCACGGCGCGATGTGCAGACGAACAGCGACAGTCCGTACAACGCGTCGATCGACCAGTAGGGGACGATCGTCCACGCCCAGAACGGAAGCGCGCGCTCCCATCCAAACACCAGCGCCGGCACATTGGCCCGCTGCGCCGCCACCCAGTTGGCGAGGCCATAGGTGATGAAGAAGAAGGGAGCGAGAAACAGCAGCCACGCCAGCGCGCGACCCCACGGATGCGGTTCCGCCGTGGGCGGGGAGGTCATCAGGCGACGCGGCGCGCGAGCGAGACGGTGAAGATTCCCCACTCGTCGATGCGCTGCTCGAGCTTTTCGAAGCCCGCGTCGGCGACCAGCTGATCCATCTCGGCCTGCGTGCGCCGGCGCATCACCCACGCCTGTCCACCGCGATGGCTGGTCAGTGCCCGCGCAATGAGCTCGAGTTGCGGATGCCAGGGCTGACCGGTGTAGATCAGCAGGCCGTCGCGGTCGATGGCGTCGGCCAGTCCCGCCAGCGACGCGCGCAACAGCGCGTTGTCCGGAAACAGTTCGTAGAGGCCGGACACGATGCCGATCGTCGGGCGTGGATCCAGTGCAGCGAGACTCGCGCGGTCGAACGCGTCTCCGCGCACGAACGTGGCGATCGCGGACAGATGCTTCTCCCGGATCAGCGCGTTCCCCTTTTCGACGTTCAGCTCGCTGTAGTCGCGCAGCAGGATCGAATCGGGTGTCGCACCTTCGGCGGTAAGCGCTTCCAGCACGTAGCGGCCGTGGCCGGCGGCGATGTCGACGATGCGCACCGGCGCACCGGCCGCGCGCCGATCGGCAATCGCGTTCTGGAGCAGCTCCTCGATATGCACCTTGCGCTGGCGGATGCCGCGCCAGCCGATCGACTCGAGATAGTTGCGATCGATGAGACGTCCCAGCGGCGTGACACCGGTCGGCTGATTGCGGTACACGTAGTCGAGCGTGCTGCCGGAATCGAAGCCCGTGGCGTGGCCGAGGCGGAGCCCTTCGGACAGCGGACTCGTGATCCGCATGCCGGCGCGCGTGGCCGCCCAGTAGAGTCCGCGCGGCGAGAGTGGATGGAGCCTGGTGGCGAGCGCGTCGGATTCTTCACGGGTGAAACCGCCCTGATCGGCGTCGCCCAGATCCGGACGCGTGAGCGGCTTGGCAAACATGCGCAGCAGGAACGATCGCGCGCGCGCAACGGCCTTGGCCCGGTCGCGCTCGCCCAGCGTGTCGTGGTAGAAGCCGGGCAGCACGTGCCGTTCCTTGATCACCGCGCCCAGCCGGTCGAAGAACGCATGCTGCGGGCCATGGTGGACGACCCAGTCGTCACCGGAGATCAGCAGCTGCGTGGGCACGACTATGGCTTGCGCGTCGGCAACGATCCGGTCGGCGGCATCGTACAGGCCGAGCAGGATGTTCACCGAAATCGGTCGCGTGATGAGCGGATCGGCGTCGAAGCTTGCGATCCGCGCCGGGTCGTGCGTCAGGAACTTCGCCTTGACGTAGCTGTTGACGAAGAAATTGCCGCGCAGCTTGTGCATGAGCCGCAGGCCCGGACGCGCGAACGGCACATACAGCTTCACCTTGAACGCGGGCGAGGCGAGCACCATGCAGCGAATGCCCGGCGCGTAATCGTGCGCCCACGTCGCCACCAGCACCGCGCCCACGCTCTGCGCGATCACGCCGATGTCGGCCTTGGCAAAACGATGCGTCGTGCTGACGTGATCGATGAACGTCTGGACATCGCGCACTGACGCAGCAATGCCGGGACTGAATCCGCGCACGCCGGGCGAGCGGCCGTGGCCGCGTGCATCCCAGGCGAAGAAGTCGAAATCGGGAAGATCGAGCTCGTCGACCAGGTGCGCCATGCGGGCCGAATGTTCATGGCCGCGATGGAACAGCACGATCGCGCCGCGCGCCGGACTCTGCGGCGCTGGCCAATGACGATAGAAGAGCTCCACGCCGTCGTGCGTGGAAAACGCGAGCTCCTGCATCGGCCGTTGCGTGATCGAGGTCAGCGCGGCTACCGGCATTCAAGTCCCCTCGCGCAAGCCATTGCGCACGCGATTGACGATCGTCCACACCAGCGCCGCGGCGAGCAGCGGCATCACGTACGCGACCCAATCCGGGAGGTCGTCCGCCAGCCCGATCCACAGTCCCAGCGCGCCGAACACGAACGCGCGGTCGCTCTTGCCCATCGGTCCATCGTAGCGGCGCGATGCGCCGGCCACAGGACCCAGCACACCCGCGAATTCCGAGATCACCGCAAGCACGATCACAAAGCCGGTCCACAGTGGCGAAAACGGCGGCACCAACGCAAACGGCAGATAGAGTGCGGCATCGGAGATGACGTCGGTCAGCTCGTTCAAATAGGCGCCGAGGCGGCTCTTCTGGCCGAATTCGCGCGCGAGCAAGCCATCGATCGCGTTGAACGCCATGCGCAGGAACATCCATAGCGGAATCAGCAGGAACGGCCAGCGTTCCGGAACCGACACTGCGACGAACAGCCCGAGCGCGACTGAAACCACCGCGGCGGCGATCGTCACCTGGTTGGCGGTGACGCCCGCACGCGCCAGCGCAGCCGTCAGCGGACGCAGCAATGCCTGGAATTTCGGCTTCAGCTCGTAGATCGACAAGCCGTTTCTCCCTGCGCCATCGCTTCTTGCGGCGACGCGCGCTTCGGACAGCAGTCTACCTATTTAGGGTGCCCAAAGGCATCGCCATTGACGTGCATTTTGCGACGTGAATTCAGACTTCCGGCCGGTCAAGGAGCTCGCGAGCCTTCTCGACGCTAGCGTCGATGCCATCCTCCGCCGGCGTTGCTTCGTCGTCGTCGCGCTTGCGTCCGCGCCGGCGCGCAATCAGCCACCAGATGACGCCGCCCGCGGCGAGCAGGACAAAGGGTCCGAACCACAGGAGCCACGTCGTGCGCTTGACCGGCGGCCGGTACAGCACGAAGTCGCCATAGCGCGCGACCAGGTACTGCTTGATCTCGTCGTCGCTCTTGCCGGCGACGGCCAGTTGCCGGACTTCGCGCCGCAAATCCTCGGCGAGCGGCGCACTGGAATCGGCCAGCGATTGATTCTGGCAGACGAGGCAGCGCAGCTCCTCCTCGAGTTGTTTCAGCCGCGCGTCGAGCGCCGGGTCCGCCTGCGCGCACACCACCAGCGCCAGCAGCGCGGCAGCGAGCAGGCGCTTCATGCCTTCTGCAATTCGCGCACGAGCGGGAGAATCTTCTGTTGCAGCGCTTCCACGGTGATGGGCCCGATCTGCTTGTAGCGGATGATGCCGCGCTTGTCGATCACGAACGTCTCGGGGACGCCGTAGACGCCCCAGTCGATGCCGACGCGGCCGTCGCCGTCGACGATCGACAGCTTGTACGGATCGCCATTCTGCGCGAGCCATCTCTTGCCTTCATCGGTCTTGTCCTTGTAGTTGAGGCCGATGACGGGAACCACGTTCGCCTTCGCGAGCTCGACCAGCAGCGGATGCTCGATCCGGCACGACACGCACCATGATGCCCACACGTTCAGCAGCCACACCTGGCCCTGCATGTCCGCCGCGCTCAATTGCTTGTCCGGCGCGTGCAATTGCGCGAGCTGGAACGCGGGCGCCGGTTTGCCGACGAGCGGCGAAGGCACCTCGTGCGGGTCGCGCGACAGGCCGGCCCAAAGGAACGCGACGATGACGACGAAGATCGCGAGGGGAACGAGGAGACGCAATGATTTCATGTCAGTCGGGAAGGGCCGCCCCGACCGACTGACTAGCCCCCTGGGGGGCAGCGAGCGGAGCGAGCATGGGGGGATGTTTCATCCAGTCGGGAAGGGCCGCCCCGACCGACTGACTAGCCCCCTGGGGGGCAGCGAGCGGAGCGAGCGTGGGGGGATGTTTCATCCTGATGCTATGCGGCAGGCGCCGCGCCGGTCAGCTCGGCAAACTTCTGCTTGACCGCGAGCCGATAGCGGCGATCGGTGATCGCGAGAAAGCCTCCGAGCGCCATCATGAAGCATCCGCCCCAGATCCAGTCGACGAACGGCTTGATGTAGATGCGCAGCGCCCACGCGCCGGCGATTCCCTTGTCCGTGACCGGCTCGCCCAGCGAGACGTAGCGGTCGCCGAAGAACCCGGTATCGATGGCCGCTTCGGTCATCGCCGTGCCGTTGGCGTTGTAGATTCTTTTCTCCGGCCGCAACGTCTCGAGCAACGCGCCGTTACGGCGCATTTCCACGATGCCGGCTACGCCCGTGTAGTTGGGTCCGTTGACCGGCGTGACGCCGCGGAACGTGAAGTCGTAGCCGCCGACGCTGACGCTCTGGCCGTTGTCCATCGTCAGGTTCTGCTCGACGTTGTAGCCGCTGACCAGCGTGACACCGGTAATGAACACGGCGATGCCGAGATGCGCAACGACCATCCCGTACCACGCGGCCGAATTGGCAGCGACCTTGGCCGCGAAGCTTCCCTGTGGTGCGTGGCGGAACCGCTGGACGACCAGCGACACCGTGGCGGCAACGATCCACAACGACAGGAAGAGGCCGAACGCAATCAGCGGCGACCAGCGGCCGAGCACGAACGGCAGCAACAGCGCAGTCACCACCGCAATTGCCAACGCCCAACGCAACCGCGTCCACAGGTCGGGAAGCTCGGCGCGGCGCCAGCTCGCAATGGGACCGATGCCCATCAGGAACGCGGCCGGCGCCATCAGGATCGGAAACACGAAGTTGAAGTAGGGCGGCCCGACCGACGCCTTGGGCAGATCCAGCGCATCGAGGAACAACGGATACAGCGTGCCGAGCAGCACGCTCGCGCACGCGACCACCAGCAGGATGTTGTTGGCGAGCAGCAGCGATTCGCGCGAGACCGGTGCAAAGCTCGCGCCGCCGCCCACGGCGCCGGCCCGCGCTGCATAGAGCACGAGCGATCCGCCGACGACGATGGCAAGAAACACGAGGATGAACACGCCGCGCGCCGGATCGGTGGCGAATGCATGCACCGACGTCAGCACGCCGGAACGCACGAGGAACGTGCCGAGCAGCGACAGCGAGAAAGCGACGATGGCGAGCAGCACCGTCCAGCTCTTGAACGTCCCCCGCTTTTCGGTCACCGCGAGCGAATGCAGCAGCGCCGTGCCCACGAGCCAGGGCATGAACGACGCGTTTTCGACCGGATCCCAGAACCACCAGCCGCCCCAGCCCAGCTCGTAATATGCCCACCAGCTGCCCAGCGCGATGCCGATGCTAAGAAACGACCACGCCGCGGTAGTCCATGGCCGCGACCAGCGCGCCCACGTCGCGTCGAGCTTGCCGCCGAGCAGCGCGGCGATCGCGAACGCGAACGCCACCGAGAACCCGACATACCCCATGTAGAGCATCGGCGGATGGATCACCATCCCCGGGTCCTGCAACAGCGGATTGAGGTCGCTGCCTTCGGCGGCGGCGGGAACGAGCCGCACGAACGGATTGGAGGTGAACAACAGAAAGAGCAGGAAGCCCAGCCCCACGAGCCCCATCACCGCGAGCACGCGTGCGAGCAGCACCGCCGGCAGATTGCCCGAACGGAACGTGACCAACGTCGCCCAGCCGGTGAGCATCAGCACCCAAAGCAGCAGCGAGCCCTCGTGCGAGCCCCAGGTCGCCGCGATCCTGTAGTGCAGCGGCAATTGCGAGTTCGAATGCTGCGCGACATTCTCGACTGAAAAATCGTTGGTGGCGAAGCTCCACGCGAGGCAGCCGAACGCGAACGCGACGAGCACGAATTGCGCGCGCGCGGCGGGCCGGGCGATCGCCATCAGCGCCGCGTCGCGCTTGTGTGCGCCGATGAGAGGAACGACACCCTGCGTGAACGCGACGAGGAGCGCGAGGATCAGCGCAAAATGGCCAAGCTCTGGAATCATTTCGTGTCCTTCAGCGTCGACAGCGACATGCCTTTATCCTTGCGCGCCTTGGCCATCGCGGAAGCGGCTTCCGGCGGCATGTAATTCTCGTCGTGCTTCGCCAGCACTTCGGTGGCGTGGAACGTGCCGTCCGGACCGAGCGAACCCTGCGCGACCACGCCTTTGCCTTCCTTGAAGAGGTCGGGCAGCAGACCGCTGTACACGACCGGCACGCGCTGTGCAGTATCCGTCACCACGAACTGCACGTCGACCGAGTTCGGTTTGCGCTGCAGGCTGCCCGCCTCGACCATCCCGCCGATGCGAAACGGCCGTCCCTGCGGCGCTTCCTTGGCCGTGACTTGCGACGGCGTGAAAAAGAACACGAGGTTCGACTGGAAGGCGTTCAGGATGAGCGCAGCCGCCGCGCCAAGGACCACGACGCCGGCGCCAATCCATGCAAAGCGGCGGTGACGCGCCTTCATCGCGCTGTCACCGGATGGGTACTGGCGACCAACGATTCCGCAGCGCGCCGGCGCGCGCGCAACGCAACGAGCTCGACGACGAGGACGAGGGCAGTCACGCCGTACGCGCCCCAGACGTAAAACCCGTAGCCACCCATGGCAAAGAAATCGTTCATTTGGCCTCGGTTGTCCCCGCGAAAGCGACGACCCAGTGTCGTCTGCTCGAAAGCCGCTGGATTCCCGCCTTCGCGGGAATGACGATGGAGGATGTTGAAGCGTTTCGCGTGGGGCAGGGAATAGCCTCCGTCGTCCCCGCGAAGGCGGGGACCCAGTGTCGTCCGCCCGAAAGCCGCTGGATTCCCGCCTTCGCGGGAATGACGATTGTGGCTCTCGAGAAACTGCTCATGCCGTAATCTCCCGCAGCGCGGACATCCACCCCGCTCCGCGCTCGCGCTCGAGAATGATCGCACGTGCACGCCAGAGCGCCACGGCGATCGTGTAGAACCACGCGGCAAACGTCATCACCAGCATCCCCAGCAGCATGATCGACGCCATCTTCGGCGCTGCGCTCAGGCTGACCGACGCGCCTTGGTGCAGCGTGTTCCACCACTGCACCGAAAAATAGATGATCGGAATATTCACCGCGCCGACGATCGTCAGCACCGCGCACGCGCGATCCGCGCGGCGCGGGTCGTCGATCGCGCTGCGCAGCGCCATGATGCCGAAATAGAGAAACAGCAGGATGAGCTCGGACGTCATGCGCGCATCCCACGCCCAATACGTGCCCCAGGTCGGGCGGCCCCACAGCGCGCCGGTCCACAGCGCGATGAACGTCATCAGCGCGCCGGTCGGCGCAAGCGCCTGCGCCATCATCGCCGACAGCCGCGTATTGAAGCTCAGCGCGAGCATGCCCCAGAACGCCATCACCAGGTAGATGAACATCGACATCCAGGCGGCGGGCACATGGATGAAGATGATCCGATACGCTTCCCCTTGCTGGAAGTCGGTGGGCGCGATGCCGAAGCCGATCCAGAGCCCAACGATCGCAAGCACTGCGGCCGCGCCGGCGAACCACGGCGCGAGTCGACCCGCAAACGGATAGAACGAAGCCGGCGACGAAAATTGGTAGAAGTTCATCAGTCGAGCGCGATCCGTACCGCTGCAGCCGTGGCAAGCGGTGCGCCGACCAGCGCGATCAGCAAACCGGCTACCAGCAACGAGAAATGCGGGGACGTGGGCAATCCTGCGCGCATCGCATCCGCGGCTCCGGCGCCGAAGATCAGCACCGGCACATAGAGTGGCAACACGAGCAGCGCGAGCAGGCTGCCGCCGCCGCGCACGCCCAGCGTGAGCGCCGCGCCAATGGCTCCGAGCAACGAGAGAATCGGCGTGCCGACCAGCAGCGCCAGCGTGACGATGCCGAGCATCGGTGGTTCGAGCCCGTACTGCAATCCCAGCAACGGCGCGAGCACCACGATCGGCAGCCCGGTCGTCAGCCAGTGGGCGAGAATCTTGCCTGACACGAGCGCGGGCAACGGGAACGGCGATAACGCGATCTGCTCCAGCGTGCCATCGGCAAAGTCACTCGCGAACAGCCGCGGGAGCGACAGCAGCGACGCCAGCAGCGCCGCGACCCAGATCACGCCGGGCCCCATCGTTGCCAGCAGCGTGCGTTCGGGCGAGGAGGCAAGAGGAAACAGGCTGACCACGATCACGTAGAACAGCAACTGGACGCCGAGTTCCGCGCGCGACCGCAACGCCAGCCGCAAGTCGCGCACGACGGCCCAGCGCACGGCGGCGCCGACGCCGGACGGCGCTTCGCTGGCGGAAAGGGCGAGGGTGTTGGTCACGATAGCGCGAGCGTGGCGGTACGTTCCGTGGGCAGATCGAATGCCTGATGCGTGGCGGCGATCACCGTACCGCCGATCGCGAGCTGTTGGGCAATCATTTGTGTCAACGAATCGAGCCCGGCGGCATCGAGCGCCGTCGCCGGCTCGT
>Ga0070667_100001231_pt1 | contig 23262 bp, 12 predicted proteins | sample KBSS33metaG_FD_64659 | JGI IMG/M metagenome (GOLD analysis project Ga0070667, IMG submission 64659) | Switchgrass rhizosphere microbial communities from Kellogg Biological Station, Michigan, USA - KBS S3-3 metaG | ecosystem: Host-associated > Plants > Roots > Rhizosphere > Soil ... | reverse complement strand
AAGCAAAAGTTATCAAACGTTGGTCTTTTCCTGTACGCAAAGCGGCAACAGCTTTACTATCTTTTGGGAGGAGTAAAATATATTCATTTGTACTTATTCTATGATCAAGATGACTAGAATGCAGTGGATTAGAAAGTTTACAATCAAGCACAACTTGATTTTTTGATAATGGGTTTTCAATTATTTGAATAACGTTTGGAGCATCCTGGCTTATAGCAAGTGCTTTTTTCATTTCTTGAGTAAGCAAGTTCGCCAAATGGAGTTCAATATCCTTTAATTTTTGCGGATCACCTTTGACCACATATTTTCCATGATCACGCATTCCTATTTCAAGTGCATGAGGCTTCGTCGATTTCATAAAAAACACTTCTGTATCTTTCACCAAACTTGCCGTTAATTTTCGAACTTCTGCCCGTTCACCAGGAGAAAGTTTTTCCCAGTTCGCTCGTTCAATCGAATTCTTAAACTGACCTCTAAGTGATTCAAAAGATTCTGGTGTCATATCAACACTGGTCCCATTTGTAATAATTTCAATTGGATTGTCAGGCAAAGTTTTTGCTACAGGTCTGCTTCCTGCTACAGGTGCTGCTGGCGCGACAGGAGCCGCAGGAGCAACCGGGGGAGCAGGAGGTTGAATTGGAGCTTTTCGTTGAATAACTCCCGTTTGGCGCCAACCCGCTGGAGCAACTTTTTCCAATAATTCCATAATATCGTAAATAGCACCAAAGGATTCTGCAGGAGAATGTTTATCAAAAACTCCCTCATGATTATAATAAAAGGTCTCAGCAACTTTTGAATGATCTTTATAATTCACTTGTTTAAGAGGATCTAATGTCGCTTGAGCTTCAATATATTTTCTACCAATTTCATTAGGAATCTTAATACCTGTTGTGACATTTAAGCCTTGAACGCCGGCATGTTTTTCAATAAATTCAACAAACCATCGAACATACTTCATTTTTTCCTCATCGTTACCGAAAAACGCACTCGGCTTTTTCAAAAACTTTTTCACCTCAGTCATTTTTTCAACACTAAGATTAAATTTTTTAAAAACCTCATTGATCTTGTTTTCCTGATCCATATCCTCCATCGCATCTTTTAAATTTTCTGATGCAGACTTCAACGGTACTCCCGCTACAGGTTCCATATCTAAAGTTTTAGCAACACGTCGAGATCCAGCAACAGGTGCTCGAGCTGGAGTTTTTGCAGGAAGAACTCCATTCTGACGCCATTCCATTGGAGTAACTTTTTCCATGACACTCATAATCTCGTAAATTGCATTAAAAGATTCTTCAGCAGGATATTGATTAAAAAAGTTTTCTTCAGCGAAATAAAAATTTAAAGCCACATCCTTATGGTTATGTTCCTTCACTTTTGCTGAAGGGTTTATTTTTGCCAAAGATTTATCAAATTTCTCACGGATTTCACGAGGAATCGAAATACCACTTGCCCCCGATAACCCATTGATCCCACGTTTGTTATTCAAAAATTCTACAAATTCACGCAAATATTTTATTTTTTTGTCTTCATCTGGAAAAATAATACTTGGTTTATCAATATAATCATTGACCAACGATAGTTGATCATAATTCAAAGTAAAATCTTTTAAAACATCCTGAATTATGCGTTCACGTTCTGGCGTAAGATTATCAATGACCGTTTTTGCAACCGGTTTTGAGCCTGCAATAGGAGCTTGTAGTGGAGTAGCATCTGGTTCCATATCCAAAGTCTTAGCTACTGGTCGAGAACCTACAACAGGAGGAGCTGCCTTCGGCGCATTTCCAGCAGAAACAAGTGTCGGACCTGCTGGTGTCGGAGCAATCGGAGCCGCAACAGAAGCTTGAGGAGCAGGTGAAGGCGCTGGAGATGGGGCAGGATTTTGAGGCAATGGGGTAGGTTTTGGTTCCGCTTTCTGTGGTGTAACCGCAGGCAACAATGGCGGTAAAGTGGCTATAAAATTGGTAGCCTTTTGACGAGATGGAGGAACAATTCGAATTGCGATATCTATCATGTCAGCAATTGTTTCAAAAGACTGTTCTAACGAAAATTTATCAAGAGAATCTTTTCCAGCTTGATAACCCCAAATTGCCCAATACAATTTTTCCTTTGAACGGGAAAAGAAATTTTCTAAAACTGCTTGATGTTTTTGATAAAATTCATGCGTCATTGCCAAAGCAGAACGATCTAGAGCTTTTTCGATTGTGGATTTTTCTTCGCTCAAAAAATGAATATATGCATCCAATGCATCCAATTTTTCATCTTCAGTTACTAAAATCGCATTTGGTTTATCTAAATAATCTTTGATCAATGCAAGATTTTCATCCTTTTCATCAAGGTTATTTGAACTCAAGAAATCGCGAATCAATTTTTCTTGAGCCACATTTGGAGCTGCAGTAAGAGCCGGAGCTTTCGCCACACTAGCCATTTTTGGAGCACCAGGCGTAACAGAAGCTGCACGTTTAGCAGCAACCACTCTTATCAATGGAGTTGATCGGGGCGCTTTCTTAACTTTTCCCAATAAATGTCCTTTAGATATAAGTGTTCTTCCAATTAATGGACCAATTTTTGATCTCATTTGGCCAACTGGTTTTGTTGATGTTGTCGCTTTCGGAGCCGCAACCGGATTTGGAGTGGGGGAAACAATCGGCGTAGCCACAGGAGCTTTTGGAAGTGGAGTAGGTACAATTTGTGGAACAGCAGGAGCCGGATTTGGATTCGCTGTTGGTGCGCCTGTTGGATGAACTGGAGATCGCGATGTGATCGGACCCGGTGGAATTGGTGCTGGATTTGGATTTGAAGCAGGGGCTGGCGCTGGAGTCGGAACTGGCGCAGATTTTGGAGCTGACGCAGGAGCGCTAGCAGGAGCAGGTGCTGCCGACGGCACTGAAGACGGAGCTGCAGGAGTTGGTGTTGGGGTTGGAGTTGAAGAAGGAGTAGAAGTTGCCGCAGGCGTTGAAGGTGGAACTGGAATAATAGGAGGGACAGAAGGCGGAGCAACAGGCGCTGCAGCCGGTGCCGCAGTTTTTCTTTTTCCATATTCCAAATGTTTCATCGGAGCAACCACGAGTGGCGGAGTCATTTGCGCTTGGGTCTCATCAACCATTTCAGTTGTCGTCACATCAAAAGACGCATCACCAGGAGCCTTTTTAAGAACCTCTTGTGTAGCATCAAAAGTTACTTCTCCCGGACCACCAGCCCGTTCAACTTGAACACCAAACTGATAGCTAGCAGGCGATGGGGAATACGTATTTTGACCCTTTACAGAAGCCAAAACCTGGAAAGTGTTTTTTTGATCATTAAATCCCACGGCCAATGCATCGGTTCTAAGACCAGGCAAAACACTGCCGCCTTTTGGAACATAACCCGCATTATCACCAAAATATTCTTTCGGAATCTTAATTTCGCCATTGCTATCTGGAGTGAAAAATTTCCAATAATGAGAACCACCCTGGTTAATTTGAAGACCGACTTTAAATTGTGATGGATCAGTTGGAATCGTCACCCCAGCAGGAACATCAGAATGCACCAACTTTGGATTCACCATCGATTTCATTGAAAGATGATAATTCCCATCATCACCAAGTTTCGGTTCACCTTTCCAGAAAACACGAAGTTCATCCAAAACATGTTTGTTCGGTGCGTGTGGTTGATTGTCATTAAAATGAATTCCTTTTAGTTTTTCCCAACCACTACTTTCCAAACCTGTAACATTTTTCATTTCACCACCACGTGAAATTTGCATGACCTGAATGCGGCATTGATCTTTTAAATATTTAAAACTGTTTGAAGTTAATTTGCCATCGGAATCAAATGCAACTTTGCTCATATCAACACCATTTTGTTTTCTCAACAAATCCATCAAATCACTTTGAGACATTTTGCCACCTTCTTTTCCTGTACTAAAAATATCCACCCATTCTTTTTTTGGAACCCCCGCATGTGGAGTCACTAAAATATTTTTTGCTTTTAAAATCGCAGCAGTCGCCGCATCAGGCTGACCTGTTTGTGCATCAAACTTCAAACCCTTAATTTGCTCATCTGTGAGACCTTTTCCAGCAAGCATTGTTTTCAAAAAATCTTGATTTGCACCGTGAACCAATTCACTACTCACTTTAACATCCACACCTTTGCCAGCATGAACAATGACATTCATTCCATGACTTCTCAAAATCTGACGAGTTTCCGGAGGCAAATTTCCTTTATCATCAAGTGTAAAATCAACTTTATTTAATTCTTCAGGTGTAGCTTCACGAGCGGCAAGCGCTGTCTTCAACTCATCACCTTTCAAATCTTTTCCAAACTGGTGAGTTCCTTTCACAGCAACATGACTATCAGTCCAACCACTAAGATGTCCAATCACACTTCCCACAACCGCAAATCCAGCGCCAAAAGCAGCACCCATCACACCAGCTTTCAGATTCTGATCCCGTTTTAATTTCAACCAATTCTTTTCTTGTTCACTGCGTTGTTTGCCAAGTCCTTCGCGAGTCTTTTTGATTTGCGCATCAAGTTCAACCTTCGGGTCTTTACCCGCTGCAGCCGCCAAACCATTCAATTTAATTTTTCCTTCAGCAATCACGCGAACCAATTGTAAACGTTGCTTTTCAATACTCAATTCATCACTGTATTTAATCAAATCAATTCTCTGTAATTCCGAATTTTCATTGCGAGAAATCGCTTCAGCCAAAGCATCTCGAAGGATATCAAAATCACCACTCGCACTTTCAATATTTGTAATCAATTCTTTTGCAGCAACCTTTTTATAAAGCGTATTTTCACTTTCCATTTTTCCCTCAAGTCGTTCCGTCGTATATTTGTGCGTTCCAACTAAACCTTTTGTATCATCCTCACGTTGGTAATCCAAAGCATCACGACGTTCTTTTTGAGCTTTACGATATCGAAGTTCCTGATTATTACGAAGCGCCGCAAACGAACCTCCGGTTAAACAACCAACACCAAGCGCAACTGCTCCTGGCCAACTCACGGGAACCAAAAGACCAACAGTCGCCAAAACTCCATAGCGCGCAACTTTTGATGAAGCAATTTGGGTTGCGATGTTCGTAAGCGCAAATCCAGCAATACCAACGGTTGATGGTGTTACAAATCTTCCCAAAAACTTACCCACTTTGCTTTTTCGATCTTGCAAACTGCCAACCAGTTTTTGTCCCCATTTATCAGACCAGTTTATTTCTTTTGCATTCGTTTTCACATCCACATTTTTGGCGATACCTAAATGAAGCCTGAAATTATCAAGATCCAAAGCACTCAAACCCGTACTGTGTCTGTGCAATTTTTCAATTTTTAATTGATCCAATAAACCTTTCTTTTTAGTTGGATCGCTCGTTCCAGTCTCTTCCAAAAAACCAATAATTTCATCATTTGTACCTTTTGCTGCTTGAATTTTTGGAATGATATTTTTACGAACTTCTAGTTTAAAACCAGGATCATCAATCGTTCCCGCGAGATAATCTTCACACACTTTCTTAAGAGCCGCCTGAATTTCAGCAGTACCAGCTTCTTCCTTAATTTCTTCATTTGTTAAATAAGCCTTTTTCTCATCATCACTGGCATCAAACGCGATTCCAAAACGTTCAGCAATCGCATCCAATTCATCATCCATACTTAGACGACCACCTTCTTTTGGAATGGTTGTCTTATCAACACTCGTAAATCGGCTGGAAGTTGTTCTTTCCACTTCACCACCAAGTTCCATCAATTCTGTGCGATACTTTGGATCACCCTTCAAACGTTTCACATATTCCTGAACATACTTTTGACGATAGCCTTCGTAGGCATTGCGCATCCACCATTTTGCCGCGATTTTATCCACGCGCCAAAGCTGTCTCCAACCCTGCGGACCCTTTTCTTTCAATTCCTGATCCAATCTTTCATCAGCCAAACGTTGCGCAATACGCTGAAGTTTTTCCTCAACATTTACAAAAACAACATCAAGCTTTTTTTTTGGCGCACCAGGTGCAGGTGGAGCTGGCGGTGCTGGAGGAGCCTTGGGATCATCTCCCTGAACGGCTTCGATAACAGGAACTTCACGTTTTTCATTATCATAAAGCGCATGTTTATAAGCTCCTTTTATTTTGTCAGTCCACAAAGGAACTTCCATAAGTTGTTGGAACTCTTTAATTTCTTTTGGAGTCATGCCAGTTATACCAGCTTTATCCAATCCAATAACAATTTGTGCCAATTTTTTACTTTCATCTTTTTCAATTTTTGATGGATCAGTTTCGTTTTTACCTGATTGAACAAATACACTTCGAAGTGATTCAAAAACAGGTGCAATTTCAATAATAAATCTATTAAATTCACGGCGATTCATACCAAGTTTTTCACGCAATTCATGGTACATCATGCCGTCGATACAAAAATCTTCAAGCACTTCTGGACCAGTTTTTTTACTACCTTCGATTTCCCAACCTTTACCAGAATTATGAAGATTAACCACAAAAGGAGGTTCTTCCTTAAAAGCCATCATTAAAGACAAAATCTCTTTTTCACCAAGATGTTGATCTTTTAGTGTCAAAAATGCTCCATAAACTTTTTTCATTTCAGCTTCAGAAATCATTCTTTTTGTTCCACCTTCATCAACTTCGTATTCACTTCCACCACGTCTCTGAATCGCAAAAATTAACAAATCACGGAATGATGGAACGTCGAGACCCAGTTTTTTGCCATAGATTTTATAAACCTGATACAAAGCATCATGGCTCTTTTCAACCATTTCTTCGCCATAAGGCCCATGAAGTTTAAGAAAATCATTCAGTGGTTGCATCAAAAGATGTCCATCTGCATTTTTTAATTGTCTAAAAATATCCTTATCTTTTCGAACCGAAGGAACTAATTGAAGTTTTAAAATATTCACAATCTTTTCAAAAGCTTCATGGCGGTTTTTAACCCCAATGGTTGCGTAAAAAAATGCTTCAGCTGCTTTTTGAGGCAGTGGAACTTTCGTCCCATCAGCTTGAGTAATTTCAATCGTTTGAGCTTTTGCGATAACTTTATCAATCAATTCATCCAAACTTTGTTCCGCAGCATCTTCAAGTTTTTGTTTCAATTCTTTTTCTTTTGAAGGATCTTTTACCAATTCCGCCTGCAAATCTTTCAAAATACTTTCAAAACCATCTTGAAGTGGAACTAAAATATCTTCCTCTTTCATTGCAACCAACGTTTGATATTGCTGATATTCATTAAATTGATTACTGGAAAGAGCAACTGGGTTCAATTTTTCTTGATTCGTAGTTGGCTTCCAAAAAAGCTGGCCTGCTACTTCCTTCCCATTCGGTTTGCGTCCATTACGATTCACAATCATAGACCAATGCTCCTGCATATCTTTCAATTGTGTTGGATCGGCAAGGTTTTGTACTCTAAACGGCTGAGCATTTGCTTCCGAATCCTTCGCCTTTTTTTCATCTTCTGCCTTTTTGTCTTCAGCAGCCTTTTTATTAGCCTCATCTTGAAGTCTTTGTTTTTCTTGTTCAGCTTTTACTTTTGCTTGCTCTGCAGCTTGTATCTTAATCTTTGGATTATGAACAAGCTGATCTAAGAAATGCTTATATTTACTTGGGTCATCTAAAAAATCTAAAAGCTGCTCTAAAGCTTTCATGCATTTTAACGATTCATTTCCATTTTTTTCAAGTTCCTGATCAGCCCAATGTGTAAATTCGTTACGAATTTTCTCAAGTTCAGTAGCCGCAGCCACACCTGATAATTTTTTATTAAAAACCCTTTTCATTGCCTCATCTTTTATAATACCTTCAACACTACTAATTTTTGCCATTCTTTCATCTTCAAACTTTATTTTCATAAATTTCTTTTTGTCTTCAATTTTGGCTCGATTTTGTTTTAAAGCTTTAAAAACTACAGCTTTAGCTCGTTTATCAAAATCTTCTTCTTGTCCTGCTGGAATATCTAAATTTTCTTTGACTTCGTAATAAGCATCCAAAAATGAATTACTTTCTTTAAGCGATTCCACGATTTTTTTTACCTCTCGATGTCGATCCAAATTTTCCAAATTCGAACCCAAAACCTGCTCTTGAAGTTCGTCTTCGTTGAGTTGGTTTGGGTCCTGTGGTGTGGTTGGAGTCGAAGCCATAATTATTCGAGTTCAGGAAATTCTTGAACGAGTTCATCCCATTTTGCATCTTTTTTGAGCGCAGCTTTTGTGATGTCTGAAGCGCGTTTTGGATCAGTGAAAACCAGTTGAGAAACCACTTTTCTGACCTTGTCTTCCATGTTTGTTTGAATGCCGGCACGCTTGGTAATATCCATGTTTTTGAGCACAGGAAAGGCATCGGAAAAAATTTCCATAAACGTTTCAAGTTCCAAAACTGTGGAAGTTTGACCAAGCAAAAAAAGCACGGCCAAAAGATTTTCATTACTGATTTTATTATTCTCAACTGCCTGAGCTAATTCCAACTTAACTTTTTGTTCCAGTTCTTGGTAAGTTAAAGCCGTTTCAGTGTTCGCCATAATTTTGTTTTATTTTGGTGTTTTTATCTAATAATTATAACATTTTTCGCTAAATTCAGCAATCTTTAAGGAACGCAAAAAACAGGGTCACAAAAACCCTTCAATAAAGCCATTTTGAGCTTATTTCACACGAAATGGAATCCCCATATGCTTATAAGCTCTCGGCGTCACCATTCGGCCCCGCGGCGTTCGTTCCAAAAAGCCAAGTTTCAACAAAAACGGTTCATACACACTTTCCACAGTATCTTCTTCTTCCGAAGTCGCCGCCGCGATTGTGTTCAAACCCACCGGCCCGCCTCCAAATTTCTCAATAATTGTTTTCAAAATTTCACGATCAGTTTTGTCCAAACCCAAATCATCAACTCGCAAAGCATGCAACGTATCTTCCACCGTTTTTAAATCAATTTTTCCCCGATCATGAACTTCTCCAAAGTCGCGGACGCGCTTCAGCAAGCGGTTTGCGATACGTGGTGTTGCACGGGTGGAACGAGCCAATCTTGCACAAGCATCACGATCAATTTCCATTTTTAAAATCTGCGCAGAACGGTGAAGAATTTCTTCAATATCTGCATCAGTGTAAAAATCCAAATGGAACAACGTCCCAAAACGATCACGCAACGGTGAAGAAAGCATACTCATTTTCGTCGTTGCTCCAATCAAGGTAAATTTTGGAAGTTTCAAACGCATCGAACGTGCCGATGGACCCTTTCCAATAATCAAATCGATCCCAAAATCTTCCATTGCCGTATACAAAACTTCCTCAACCACAGGCCTCAAACGATGAATTTCATCAATAAAAAGAATATCGCCGTCCCGTAAATTTGTGATAATCGAAGCCACATCACCCTGTTTTTCCAAAGCCGGACCCGAAGTCACACGTATATTCACACCCATTTCATGCGCAATAATATGCGCCAAAGTCGTTTTTCCCAAACCCGGAGGACCATGCAAAAGCACATGTTCAATCGACTCGCCGCGTTTTTTGGCAGCTTGAATAAAGATCATTAAATTCTTTTTGATCTCTTCCTGGCCAATATAATCTTCAAGTTTTTGTGGACGAAGTGAATTTTCTTTTTCATCACTTACCTCGGCTGATACAACATCATCAGTCGTCGCTTCTGCGGATACCGGCCGCTTGACTATCTTTCTCGTACGTTCGATCATTAATTTGTGCTTCAGGGGATTCAGCTTCCACAACTATTCTAGAAGGTTTTCTTTGAAGATGGTAGATAAAATGTTTTATGCCTTCAGGGTCATTTGCATTGTCAAAAACAACCGCAACTTTGGAAGAAGCCGTCGAAACCTCAAAATTTCCATAATCAAAAAGAGGAATAGCTGAAAGAATACCGTGTTCAGTCGTTTCAATATCCTGAATTCCTTCAAATTCCGCTTCACTTTCTTCCACATTAAATAAGCTTTTCCACTCAACGTGAATAACGCGTTTATTGGTTATCACAAGCCGGTCCAAGAAATAAATCGCGCCCAAATAAGCAATGGCTAGCAAAAACACTCCAGCAATTGATAAATACACAAGAAACATTTGAACCGTATCCAATAAACCCGAAAAAAACGTTGCTACAAAAAAGAAAGGAAGGCTTGCAATAGCCGCTTTAAGCGCCGTTAACACAAAAGGAAAAGGATGGTGAAAAAACGTTTTAACCCTACTTTCATCTTCGTCGAGCTGCATCATAAATAATCTTGGAGAGAATTTAGCTCCAAATATACCATAAAACATAAAAAAAGCAAGGTTTTTAAGCTAAACCAAGAAGAGGGACCCCGAGCGGGTCTAGCGAAGCGAACCGCTTGGGGAAAAGGAGTGGCGCGCGAAATCCAAAGAAGCCTGCGAAGCGGGGGTCCCCGCGCGAGTCTAAGGAGCGCAGCGACTGAATCGCGTGGGGGAAGAGGCAGTAGAATCCGAAATGAACAAAACCGCAAAGCAGGTTTTGTGAATGGAGGAGGCGCTGCCGATGGTGCCCCTGGGCCGATTCGAACGGCCGACCTTTGCCTTAGAAGGGCACTGCTCTATCCAACTGAGCTACAGGAGCGTATAAACAACAGAAGCATTCTACACACTCTGTTGACGAAATCCAACAAATTGAACGATCAGAATCCCGAACCTTTTAAATCGAGCGCTTTTAAGTTGCAGTTTTAAAATAGAGGTCAGCAGCAGCATTTCCCAAAGAAGTAGCAGTTGAATAAGCATCCAAACCGCCGGCTTTAACCACAATCATGCGGTAAATGATTTCAGCCACTTCTGCACGAGTCATGCCTTCTTCAGGTTTAAACTTGGTACTGTTAGCATCAATCAAGTTCTTATCTTTTGCATATTGAACATACGGTGCGTACCAAGCATTTTTGGAAACGTCAGCAAACACATCTGCAGTTATTTTTGTATCAACTTTCACTTTCATTGCTAACAAAAGCATTTTCAAAAATTCAGCTCTGTTTACCGTATTTCCCGGCTTAAACGTAAGATCCGGATAACCACCAACAATGCTGTTGTTATAAGCAGTTGCTACATAATTGCCATACCATTGGTTCGCATTCGTATCCTTAAATGGCAAACGTCCAACCGTTTGAAGTTTTTTATTCACACCCAAAAGAATGAATTTCAAAGCTTCAACACGTGAAACCACATTTTCAGATTTAAACGTTCCATCCGGATAACCACTGATCACGTTATGAGATTTAAGAAAAGCTAAAGCAGTACCAACTTCGCTGTTCACATCAACATCAGAAAACAGTGAACTTTGTAAAACCTCACTATGTCCAGTCACTTCACCATCGCTTGCAGCAATGCGTAAACCTTGATCAGATGTAGCTCTAAAATTAGTTGTGAGAACCCCATTATTAATGTCAGAAGCACTAAAATTTGCTTTATCAAAAGTTGCCCCGCCGTTTTCAACCATCAAACTCACACCATTTTGAGGTTGATAATCTGCAACGACTTTTCCCTGAGCATCAAGGGCTTTGACGGTAACATTTTCTTTGGCACCAACCACAAAAGAAGAGTCTGTAACAACCTGTAACGAAACAACCGGATCAACAGCAGTCACCGGTGCAGCTGCAGGAGTAATCACAGCAGGAGTAGTTTCCTGAGTTGCGACTGTTTCTTGAGTTGGAACAGGATCACCTGGATTAGGAGCAAAAGTTGTATCAGGAATAGCTGAAGGATCGGGAGTTGGAGTAGGGGTCGGAACAGGTGTTGGTTGTGGGGCAGGAACCGGAGTCCGAGCTGGTGTAGGCTGTGGAGCGGGAACCGGAGTAGGAGTTGGTACAGCGACACCGCTTGTACTCGCATATTTTTGAACGTACATCACAGGATTAATGGTTGTAGCTAAAGCTTTTTCACGACCAAAACCTGCGTTAATTGCTGAAGTAAAATCGTAACCAGCAGCCGAAGCTTCCTGGTAGGTAAATGGCCAATATGGATGCCAAGGAGCCTGGTCATTATCAATTTGGAAATGAACGTGTGGAGTTGTAGCATCGCCACTTTCACCACTCAAACCAATTTGTTGTCCTTTCAAAACCACATCACCTTCGCTCACCATGGCCTGACTTAAATGGTTATACGTTGAATAATAAGTCGTAAGAACATTTGGATTATCAAAAGAAGGGAAGTTATCATGACGAACCACAATGTGTGTTCCAAAACCTGTCGTAATATTTGAAACCGTCACAACCACACCGTTTCCAATCGCATAGACCGGAGTGTGCATCGGAACCTTAATATCAACAGCCAAATGGCTTCCTCCATTTTCAATTCCATCCAACTTATAATCACCCATGTACGGAGTTGAATACGTAATTTTTGCATTACGAATCGCCAAATCAGATGGAGAAGTCCATCCAAGTTGAGCAGTTGGAGTTTTTAAAGTATTCGCATCATAAATCGGTGGAGGACCCATTTTTGAGTCAGGAATTGCAGTAAAATCAGCTTTAAATTCAGCAGTCGTCAAAGCAGTCCAAATCGGAGTTTTCTGCACGGGCATCACAAGTCCATCAAAAGCCGGAGCTTGTTTTGTAGCAATCACACTCGCTTGAAAATCAGTGGCATTTTTCTGAACCAAAAAAGAACCAGTCGCAACAAAAGCGAGAACGAGAAACCATTTTATTGCAAATTGTGAATCGTGTTTTGGTGTCATAGTTTTTTGTGTTAGTTTTATTTTTATTTATCCCTTCGCGCCATGCGCTCAGTTATTGTGATTTTTGCTTTTCGCAGTTATCATAGAATTATAGCAAAAAAGAGCCAAAAAGACAACTCATGAACACGATTATTTCCACATCCGAACAAGCCACCCTTAAATTAGCGAAAGATTTGGCAAAAAAAAGCAAAACCCCGCTCTGTATTTGCCTTTATGGCGACTTAGGCTGTGGCAAAACAGTCTTCAGCAAAGGCTTTGCCGAAGGCCTCGGAATTCCAGCCAGAGCCATCAAAAGTCCGACATTCACCCTCATTCGCAAATACGAAATCCCTGGCAGCAAATCTGGATCCCAAAAAAAAATCTTATATCATTGCGATTTCTACCGCATCCAAGAACCTGATGATTTACTGAGTTCCGATTTGGAAGAAATGTTCCAACAAAAAAACGCCTTCATTTTAATAGAATGGCCGGAACGAATCGAAACCCTCCTGCCCAAAAAACGGTTGAATTTACATTTTGAATATAAGGATGATCAAACTCGAACCATTCAAATGGATTCCTGACTTTCGCCAGGCTTATTTTTTCAATCCCACTTTTCTCCAATGACCGAAGAATTTCTCCAACAACTCATCGAAAAATATCATGTCCCGGTTCACATTCGCCGCCATATGCAAAAAGTCGCTGCCGTTGCATTGTATCTTGGTCAGAACCTCCAACAAGCTGGCGAAAAAGTAGATTTAATCGTTGTCCGCCAAGCTGCGCTCCTCCACGACCTCATGAAACTTTGCGATTTTAAAGAACTCGATCTCGAAAATTTTGATCAAAATATCACCACCCAAGACATTCAGTTTTGGACAGCCCTCATGAAATCCTGCGGAGACATTGGTCACGAACGCGCCGCCTACAATGTTTTAAAAGAACTTGGCGAAGACCAAATTGCTGAAATAGTTTTAAAACATCGTTTTGCCGGCTTGATCGAAGCAGAAAACAAACCAAAAACCTGGGAAGAAAAATTGGTCTATTACGCAGACAAACGCGTCAAACACGACGAAGTGGTGAGTTTGGAAGATCGCCTCCACGACGGCCGCGAACGCTATTTCCCTGACGGCAATTTTCCAGAAAACCACGACACCGTCGAAAAAGCCGTCTTCCAATTAGAATCCGAACTCTGCCAAAAATCCCACATTAAACCCTCGGACATCAACGAAAAATCCGTCGTCCCCTTCTTAGAAACTTAGAACATTAGAACCGGACCGAAGGTTTCCGCATACTTTTGAAGGACATTTTATTTGAGCGCAACGTCCTCGTCCTTTTTTGCAATTGGATTTTTCTGTGCCATCAAATCTGCAACCTGTTGGCGTTCACCAATAATTGAGTGGATGCGTGATCGAGTCCCAGCCCCAAAATATCCTGCAGCATTATCATCCGGAGAACCAATCAATCCCTGAACTTCTTGGAATTTCAATACGGCATGTTGAGTCACTTCTCCGTAATAACCGGAAGGTTCAATGCCCAAATAGTTCATACGTTTCAGTTCTTCCTGAAGTCGGCGGACATCATCACCTTTGTCGCCAAGTTTTAAATCTTTGGTAAAAACAACAACAGGCGTAACCGAAGTTTCCGCGGCTGCATTTGCTGTAGAAACAACATCATTGTTGGTAGAAACCAAACTTGCAGTGATCACATTTCCATCATCAAAATTTACGCCAACCAATTTATTCGCAAGCAGTTTCATCGTCTTTGGACCAAAAACTCCTGCACCAAAATCATTTTCAGAAACAACAACCTTTTGATCTTTTTGGAATTGCAAAATCGCATTAACCGTTTGATCATCATAAACACCTGTCACATCAATTGTGTAACCTAATTTCTGTAGTGCAGTTTGAAGCTTTTTCACATCATCACCTTGATCATCTTTACTCAAAGGAGTTTGAGGCAAATGATCGTTGATTTCTGTTTGAGATTTATTCAAAGCATCTTCAAGTGCTTTACGAGTTTGTGGACCAAAATACCCTGATCCAAAATCATTTGAACTATCAATCAAACCAACCGCAATTTGGAATTTCACCACACCATCACGAGTTGCATCATCATAATCACCATTAATATCACCACTATAATAACCTAATTTTTTGAGACCAGTTTGAAGTTTATTCACATCGCCATTTTGATCATTCAAACTTAAATCCTGAACGAAAGTTTTTGGTTCTTCACCTGTTGCAACTTCTGCGATCTTTTCTGCTTCTGAATAACCTTCTAAATCAACACTTTCTTGAACAGTTGAATCAATGCCATACACCGTTACTTCAACCGTACGGCGACCCCAATGCAAAGCGCGTTGAAGGCCAGCATCACCATAACCCATCCAAATATCCAAACGATCATGTGTTTGATTTCGTTGACCAGCATTCACAATGGCACCACCGCGATCATGAACAGCAACCACACCAACACCAGGAACTTTCATTTTTGTTCCGAATGCATAATTTTTTGGAGCAGCCACCATTCCCGGATAAACATTTGAACCATCCGCACCATGAACACCTCCACCATTTAAACGAAGGTCTCCTTTGTATGATCCAGTTACATATTTCTTCTGACCATCAAGTGGCGAATAATATGCAGAAATGACAAAAGTTTGTTCATAAGGAAAAACCGTTGTATTGGTGGAATCTGCACTTTGAGCAGAAACAATTGATGTCACCGGCATCAACAACATGGCAATTCCTGCAGACGTCAAAATTTGCAAAAGTTTTTGAGTTTTCATATTGGTATTAATTTTGGGGTTTATTTTTGTTTGGAAGTTTTTTGGATGTCGTTTTTTTTAAACGAATCCGAATATTATATCATGAATAAGAAGCCCTAAAGGGCCAAAACCCTTGGCACATCAATAGAATGTTTTTTAATTTAAAACAGCAAAAACAAGGCTTAGAACCTAAACCTTTCCATCAAACCCTACATAAAACAAACACAAACAATTAGAGGATCGCTCCAATTCTTCTCATAATTTCGTGATCCACAAACTCTCTATCGCGACCATATTTCAAACGTGAAAGTTGTTTGAAAGCTTCAGCAGCTTCCAAGTCACCCTTCTGGAGGTACGGATTGACAGGAGTAATACTAAATGGTCGGCTAGGTTGTGTATCAATCGAAAGTTTCATCACTGCCTTGAATTTATCCAAGTTCACCAAGTCCTGGTCACTAAACACCGGAGCCATTTCTTTGGCCATATATTCGGCATCCTGAGCACCGATTTTATAACACATCATTGTACCAACGTTACCAAACACCGCATCTTTCACCTTTGATTTTCCATCGGAACCTTCCAGCTGAGCAATATACTGATGGGCCAAATTCAAACTCAAACGATACTTACGAGCTTCAGACAAAATCGATTCAATCGAGTCCGTAATATAGTTTTGGAATTCATCAATATACAAAAAGAAATCACGGCGTTCATCCTTTGGAATACGCTGACGTCGCAAAGCAGCCATCTGAATCTTGGAAACGATGATAAGACCGATCAATTTAGAGTTAATTTCACCAACTTCACCTTTGGAAAGATTCATAAGCAAAATTTTTCCTTCCTGCATCACTTTCATAAAGTCGAACGCAGATTTGGCCTGACCAATAATGTTACGCATCATTGAGTTCGTCACAAACTGACCAAACTTCGCCGCAAAGTACGGAATCATTTCCTGTTTTTCGCGAGCACCGGTCTTCGCCATCTGGTTCTCCCAGAACGAACGAACAATCGGATTTGTGACATGCGTCACCTGCATTCGCTGGAAATCATCATCGGTAAACAAACGAACAATGTCTGTTAAAGATCCACCTTCAGGATTCGACATTAACGTTAAACAACCATTACGGAAATAATCCTGAATACGAGGTCCAAAGATTTCTTCATTAAACAATTTAATCATGATGTTCATCGCATCAAGCGCCACAAGTTCTTTTTCTTCCCAACTTTCACCTTCAAGAATGTTTAAACCCAAAGGACGTTCCAAATCAGCTGGATTAAAGTAAATCACATCATCAGCACGGGAACGAGGAATAAACGGCATAATATCATCAATAAGCGATCCATGGGGATCAACCACCGCAATGCCATGACCCATTTCCAGATCCTGACGAATCATCACCTGGAAAATAGAAGATTTACCAGTACCCGTTTGTCCAATAACATAAAAATGACGAAAACGATCTTCGTTCTTCATCTTAATTTCCTTGGTTTCTCCACGATAGGTATTGTGGCCAAGAATAATTCCTTCTTTTGGAATATTGTGCGGAGGAGGCGAAACTTTATAGTTCTGCCAAGCAATATTCGGAGTTTTGTTATAACGAATATTCGGCAAATGGAAGAGCGAAGCGAGCTCATCAGAAGACAAAACCATTTTCTTATGATGAATTTTTTGTGGCCAAGGTTTATGAAAATGACGATAAATAAAATTTTTGATCAAAGCTTTTTCATTCGTATGTTTTGTGTACGTAAAACCATTGGCCGCAGGGGAGTTATATTGCGCAAAAGCAGATTTAATATTCTGCAAATTCGCCTTAGCCTCACGATGAGAAGGCGATGACGTTACGATACGAATAATCGTTTCATAACCGATCTTGGAATTTTTCTCTTCCAACATTTTTACTTCTTCATCAGTCAGTGGAGTCGTTCTGTCCGAAGCTCCATGCTCTTTTGTTTCATTAATTTCACCTTTCACAAAGAAATCAAAAAGCGCTGCAATCCAACTTAAAGGATTCAACGATGAATGGCCTTTGCCTTTCTTTTGATTGAAAATCTCTTTGGCTTCATGACGACCATGTTCCTGCCAACCATCCTTTTTCGGCTTCACCATAATCTGAATAACCGCACCGTCTTCCGTGGTTAATTTCGAAAGAACGTTGGTAAGATTATTAATCGGATCTGAATTCAAATGATTAAAGTTTTTTACTGGGAACCAATACTCTTTTGTAAGTTCCATATAACATCCTGTCGTCTGAGAATTTGGCTTAAAGATGTTATAATCCTGAACTTTTTCCACATAACAATCAGGATAAAAACCTGTGACCTGTTTTTCAACCAAGCCAACAAGTTCACGCGGAACCACAATATAAAAATGAATTTCACCGTCCACAACCGCATATTCCAAAGACAAAAAGTCCTGGCCGGTAAAATAATGCTTCATACTCTTGGTATAAATACTGTGAAGCGAATCGAACATATGACTCGCTATACCAACAGCAGATTTAAAATCCGCACCACTCGCCATCGATTGAGATTCACGTTCCACATCCTCTTTTGATTCCTTTTTTGGAACCTGGATCTTCAAAAAAACCATGTTCATTGACCTTTCCAGGTCACTATGATGATGAACATACCATTTTACATACTTAAAAATCGCCCACAAAACAAGTGCAGCTCCAACTACGTAGATCAATATCGTAAAAAAGTCGTCCATAAGCGAATATTTGATTCTTATCTATTATACAGTAAATTGAGCTGAAAAGGAATGCGCGGTTGAGCTTTGGCAAACCTGCAAACTCATTCCCAAATTTGCTGTTATTTTACTGTAAAAAATGTGAGTAGGTTTTTTACCCACCCACAGTTCTCTTAAACCTTCTTTTTATCAAGTTGCTTTATAAATCCGGCCAACTCAAGCTCAATCCGACGGTCATGAATATTGTCTGTATTGTACTTTTTGGAAAGTTCAATCGTTTTTTGCCTAACAATTTCTCGGGTTTTTAATACTTCTTCTTCAGTCATCCCGTCAGTATTAAAGTGAAACCTCGTTTTTGAATTCAAAGTCGCACTGGTATTTTCCATAGGCTTAAAAGTGCGCAAGAATTTGATGAAACATGCACAAGTAATGAGTCCAGCAAAAATAACCTCAGCATTCACGCCATTCGTTTTCCAAGTCGAAAAAGTAAAATAAGCCCCAAAAACGGTCAGCCCAAAACATAAAAGAATCGCACCAACATAATAAACCAACCCAAAGTTAGAGAGAGCAGCCAAACCGGTACTTTTTGCTTCTCCATCTTTCACTGGCCGAAAAAATATTTGTGCCATTATTTCTTTGGCAAATTAATGCGAATGTGCATTTCTGCAACCTGTTCGTCCGGCATTTCTGATGGCGCATTGAGCATCAAATCTTTGGCTTTTTGATCTTTCGGGAACGCCATAACCTCGCGGATATTTTGTTCATCCTGGAAAATCATCACCAAACGATCAAGTCCCCAAGCAATTCCACCATGTGGTGGCGCACCAAATTCAAACGCATGAAGCAAATGTCCAAAACGACTTTGAGCATCTTCTTTCGTAATCTTCAAAATATCAAAAATCTTACTTTGTAATTCCGGGCTGTGGATACGAATACTTCCACCACCAACTTCCGTTCCATTCAAAGCCAAATCATAAGCCTTGGCCCGAACTTTTTCAGGAGCAGAATCCAACAATGCAAAATCTTCATTCATTGGACTTGTAAACGGATGATGAGCAGAACTCAAACTTTGTGATTCTTTGTTCCACTCAAAAAGAGGGAATTCATAAATCCACACAAACGCGAACTTGTCTTTATCACGCAAATTAAATTTGTCTGCACAAGCCAAACGAACGTGACCAAGCGCTTCACAAACTGTCAAAAACACATCGGCGCCAAAGAAAATAATATCTCCTGTTTTTGCACCAGTCTTTGCATAAATAGCTTTAAGTTCATCTTCCTTCATGAATTTTAAGAACGGAGATTTTGGACCTTCTTCCGCCATTTGAATATACGCCAAACCTTTTGCGCCATAAATTTTTGCAATTTCAGTCATTTCATCAATCTCTTTACGTGTGAATTTATTTCCACCTTCAACCCGCAATGCACGCACAGTTCCACCGTTTTTTAAGGCTGAAGCAAAGACCTGGAATTCACAGTTTTTCACTTCTTCGCCAACATCAACAATCTTCATATCAAAACGAAGATCAGGTTTGTCTGAACCATATTCATCCATAGCTTGTTGCCATGTCATGCGAGGGAAAGGCTTGCTCATCATTTTTTTATGAGGAACCAATGTTTCTACTAACTTAATCATTAATTCTTCATTGATCTGCATAATATCCTCAGCTTCCACAAAAGACATTTCCACGTCCAATTGCGTAAATTCAGGCTGACGGTCGCCACGTTGATCTTCATCGCGGAAACAACGTGCAATCTGGAAATAACGATCCATGCCCGCAACCATCAACAACTGCTTCAACTGTTGCGGAGATTGAGGAAGTACGAAAAATTTGCCAGGGTACAAACGTGAAGGAACCAAATATTCACGACTTCCTTCTGGTGTTCCTTTAATCAAAATCGGGGTTTCCACTTCGATAAAATCTTTGCTGTCCATATAGTCACGGATCATTTTGATAACCTTGTGACGCTGGATCAAATTGTTCTTCATCTTCTGGCGACGAATGTCCAAATAACGGTATTTCAAACGCATTTCTTCATTCACTTCCTTATCCTGATCAATTTCAAAAGGAGGAGTTTTTGCACGGTTCAAAATCTCGAATTTATTCACCAAAACCTCAATTTCACCAGTCGTCATTTTTGGGTTCTTCATACCATCTGGACGCAAACGCACAGTTCCAGTCACACGAACCACAAACTCACTTCTCACTTCATCAGCCATTTTATGACCTTCAGCAAATGCATTCGGATCAGTGGCAAGCTGAGTTAAACCATAACGGTCACGAAGATCGATAAAAATGAGGCCTCCATGGTCGCGGCGGCTGTTAACCCAACCGCAAAGAGTCACTTCCTTTCCGACAAAAGAAGCATTAAGATCATTACAAGTATTGGTGCGTAGCATAAAAAGCTTAAAAAGTAGCTGAACAGCAGTAAGGAAGCTGCAAAACTGATTGTACGGTCAAAAAGCCCGAAAATCAATCTATTGACAAAATGGCATAAAAGTTATAGTATATATGCCTTTTATTCTTAATTCCAGCACATGGCAGCGCACGAACCGACAGATTTTGGAGTATTGGAAACCCAATCGCATGTAGCAAACGATGTTGATGATGAGGGCCCTAAAACTGAACGATATTCCCATCCCACCTCCACAAGAGAAGGTAATATTAAAGCTCCAGCAAGCGAACGTTTAGCTATTATTATCGAATCTATTCGTGATCTTTTGGTCACCACTGAAGATTGTGTAAGAGCTGCAGAAGAATTTAACAAAAAACTAGCAGAAAAACCTCATCCTACAATTTTAGGAGTTACATTTGATCAGGGACGCAAACTGTTCACTTTTAGCCGTATTCCATCATCTAAATTCCCTGATACCCATTTTGAAATTTCCCCAACACGCTTTTTTACCCTTGGAGCAATCCGAAGTAGCGAAATTATCGACGAAATTAGGTTCCGCTTAAAACGTGATAAAAAATAATTTATCCTAATAAATATTATGCTGCCTCTCGTAATTCACGGGCCTTTTTTGGCGTAATACCAACACTACGTACCAACCAAAGATGAGCAGCAGGTTTTGGAGCTTGAACACTCGTAAGCGTCTTTTCTCCCTGAAATTTTTGAGGCATAACCTGTGTATCTTCATTGTCAGTAGTGACATCAGTAATCTCCTCATCCACATGAGTATTTTCGGCCTGCTCTTTTAACGCCTGAATACTTCTAAAATTCGTGTAATCAAAAACAACATCATCAGCATTAAGTTTCCTTAAATCAACTTGATACAAAACTCTACCTTTTTTGCGATCATCTTGAGCCTCTTCTTCTGTTAAAAGATGAAGCTGATCAATACCTTCACTCTTATCAAAATAAAGATACATATCCAAATAAGCTAAATCATCAATAATTGTCAAAAGCTCCTCTTCCGCTGAAAACGGACCAGTTTCCGAAATCAGAATCTTCTTTTCTTCAAAAAGATTATCTACAAAAAATCTAAAATCTTCTTTAATCGTGTTGAGAGCAAGTTTATCATGAGCTTGATTTGGCCCAGGACTTTCCAAATATTCATTCACGGTATGATGAAAACGCTGAATCAAATTTGGAATATTCCCAAAAATATCCGTCATTTGTTTTAACGTAAAAGTAGCCATAACTTCCATCAATTCCGCTTCATAATGTTTTTGTCTTGAAGCAGGCATCGCTCCAGGAACGACGGTTGTAGTTTCCTTAGGATTAACCACAGTAATATCAGCAGGCTTTTTATTGAGTCCACTTTTTTGATCTTGAAACAATGGCTTATCAAAAAACGGTTTTGGTACTTTATCCTTTTTTCCGCGAACACCTCCGTACATTTCAAGATTCAAATCACTGCACATTTCCGCAGCTTGAGCGTAATAACCATTATGAACCGCACTCCAAACTCTTTCATGTTGTGGCTTATAGTTTGATTTTTTAATACCAAGTTGTTCATCAATAATTCCCGTGATGTGAGCATTAATCTCTTCATCCATATTGACAGTGTCTTCGTCCATTTCCTTAAATGGTTGCGTTTTTGCATATCTTTTAAGAAATGAACTCGCTTCTGAATATTGAGTTCTTTGCAAAAAACCTTCAACCCAGCTTTCTACCAAACGTTGTTCATTTTTGTTGATGAAAGCCAATGCATCCAAATAATCTCCTTTCTTAAAAAGTTCAAGGATCTGTTTATCAAAATCAGTACTGCTCCAAACTTCAACATTGGCACTATTTAAATACATCGCCTTACTGATCAATTCACGAGAATTAATGCTGATTGTTCCTTCATTTTCTCCTTTTTCCTTCAGCACTTTTTTCATTTTTTCAAGATTTCTAAAATCAATTTCATATTGAAATTTCAAAACAGCTTTTTCATGCTCGGAAAGCTCGCCAGCCTTTAGATTCGTATCCGGCTCAATCATTTTTGAAGGCACACCTTCAATTTTTGTAAGTTCACTGGTTTCCTTTCCACTGTTTGGAGGTAATTGCTGAACCATAGTTTTTGTTTTTATTTTGTTTTAAATCTTTATATTATAACATTTTTCGGCATATTTTAAAAGAGCCATGTTTTATCCAAAAAACATGGTTTGCACTTTCTACAGCCTAAATTTCCTATCCCAAAAGCATCAAAAGCTGACTTTCCAATTCCGGAGTAACTTTAATCACAAACGGAAGTTTGATTTTTTTGATCTCCGAACCAACTTTCATATGAATTTCAACACGTCTTTCACCAGGATTTTGGGTCAAAAGCTGTTTAATCCCTTCCATCATTTTCATATCAATATTCGCTGGAACTTCAATCACAAACGGATTTTCCTGCCAATCTTCACTCACAGGTTTAGCCGGTTTTGGTTGTGGTGGGCCAAAATCATCTTCCAACGGATCACTTGCGACAGGAGTAATATCCACAACTTTCTGTTTTCTCGTAATTTTTTCATTCGCATCATAAACACCGGCATCCTGGGCATTTTTAATCATACTGTCCAAAGAAACCTGTGTAATCGTGTTTACGGAAAACTGGAACAAATCTCTGCGTAAATCCAAACGACCTTCCATAATAAACAAATGATCATCCTTTAAAATATTTTGAAACTGCGTATAAACTTTTGGGAAAATCACCACATCCAATCTTCCTGTTGGATCTTCCAATTGAGCATACGCCATGTAACTTCCTGCTTTCGTGAACACACGTT
>Ga0070667_100001225_pt1 | contig 23359 bp, 23 predicted proteins | sample KBSS33metaG_FD_64659 | JGI IMG/M metagenome (GOLD analysis project Ga0070667, IMG submission 64659) | Switchgrass rhizosphere microbial communities from Kellogg Biological Station, Michigan, USA - KBS S3-3 metaG | ecosystem: Host-associated > Plants > Roots > Rhizosphere > Soil ... | reverse complement strand
ATCAGGGGTCAGCTCACGTACGGCAGCCTTTCGCCGAGATCGATCTGTGCCGGGGCGGATCGGCGCGCGGCTGTTGCTTGCGGCGAGTAGATACACAACATCGGCAGCGCCAGGTTCAATGCGGTCGATATCAAGCCGAGCGCAAGCATGGTGGGCCGCGAGAAGTCACTGTTCAACCCGAGGTACATGGGCCAGGTGGCGACGAACGCCTGCAGGCCGAAGCTGACGGGGACCACCGGGGCCAGCCACCAGGCTCGGCGGCCCCGCAGTTTCGGCTCGAGGACCAGGACGGTCCAGCCGCCGACCACCGCGAGTGCACCGTTTTGCACGATGGCGTACAGCGGCAGTCCCAGGACCAGTAGCGGGTTGTTGCCGTAGTAGGTCATGACGTGGAAGTGGATACACGTCATCTCCATCGCGGCGTCGAACACGCTGAAGGCGACGATGATGGCGAGCAGTTTGCGGGTGGGCATGCCGCTGCGCAGGAACCGATAGGCGATGTAGACCGCTGAGGCGAAGAACATCGATTCCCCGACGAATACGTAGAGCGGAATCTGACGTCCGAATGCTTCGAACACCAGCAGCGGCGTGTTCAGCGGGTAGAAGGTCGCGCCGAGAAGATCGCCGAATGGCTCCAGGAACCCGCACAGTGCGCCACCGACCATCAAGATGAGTGGAAGCTTGTCCTGTGTACGCAGAAAATACCTGGTGGCCCAAGTCAGTACGCCCAAGAAGGACATTGCGGTGAACGCGAGGAAGATCAACGATGCGGTCTGATTGGCGACCATCTCGGTGGGAACGCGGGGGTGATGAAACATGGCCGGTAAGTCCTCTCGCCAATGTGGTTAGCGGTCAGTGATTTTCGCGGCGACGCCGCCTTTGATTCCGGTCGAGACGCGGAACGCGGGGCGCAGTTCGAACCCGGCGGGCAGCTGCAGCCGGAACCGTCCCAGGACCAGCGCAATGGCGAATATCGCTTCCATGTATGCCATCTGGTAGCCGAGGCATTTGCGTTGCCCGATGTTGAACGGGATGAAAGCGTTCTTGTCGATCTTGTCGGTGAGGAAACGGTCCGGATGGAATCGCTGCGGTGCATTCCAGAATCGCGGGTCGTTGTGCAGCACGGTGGGCGACACGATCACCGTGGCGCCCTTGGGAATCCGGTATCCGCCGATCTCGTCGTCGGCGAGAGCTTCCCGCAGGTACATGGGGCCGCCCTGGATGCGCATCGATTCATCGAAACAAGCCCGGACGAAAGGCAATTGGGCCAGATCGGCGTAGCCGGGTTTGCGGCCCAGGAGGCCGAGGGCGTCGACTTCGGCGCGTGCGCGGGCTTCGACGTCAGGGTGTTGGGCCAGCAGGGTGAACGTCCAGGCCAAGGCCGACGAGGTGGTTTCGAAGCCGCCGAAGATCAGCCCGCCCAGTTCTGATTTCAGTTGTGTGACAGTCATCGGGCTCCCGTCCTCGAAGCGGGCGTCCAGGATCAGAGAGATCATGTCCGTGTCGGGTCGGGGATTGGCGATCCGGTCGTTGATGGCGGCCACCGCGAATTCGTCCAAGTAGTGGCGAGCGGCCTTGCCGCGCTTGGCAAATGGTCTGGGTAGCGCGGCTGGCATCGAGTGCATGACCATGCGCGACCCGGCGTACAGCGCGTAGCTGCGGATCTCCTCGGCCAGTCGAGCGACGGTGTAGTCGTCGAGGTCCTGTTGGGAACAGGCGCCGCGCAGCAGCACGGACAGCGCCATCGTGGCCAGGTTGTCTTCGAGGTCTACCGGGCGACCGGATGCTGCTGCGGGATCCCAGGTGTCATCGAGATGGCGGATGATGTCGTCGACGACCTTGTCGCTGAGTTCCTGCATGCTTTGCGCGGTGAACTGCGGGCTCAGCAGCCGGCGCATGCGCTTCCACTGCTCGCCGTCGGCAACCGGCAGCGGGGCGTGGTCCTCGCCATCGATGAGCTCCATGTTCATCGCGCCCTTGCCGTATCCGCTGGAATTACGGGTCATCACGTGATGCACGTGATCGGGATGGCTGACGAGGATGAGGTCCTGGCCGGGTACCGGTAGTCGTGCGACGTCACCGTATTTGCGTGCCACCGATGGCAGATAGCCGTAGATGTCGCGAGCAAGTTGTGGCGCGATCCCGAGTCCGGGGATCCCGCGTGGCCCGGGTGGCAGCTTGGTCGCGCGCTGCGATGTGCCCTTGCCTGAGTTGGGGTTTCGTTGCAGGGACCACGTCATCTCTTGGCTCGCTTCCGTTGGTCGTGGCGCCGGTTGGCCGAAATGAGACTTCATATAGATCAAAAGTCTCAAATGAGACTATCTACGCCTCCTGAGTATCGCAAGGGTTGAGGCGGCCGCGGCTTGACCGTTGTCGGTGGGTGGGTGTTTACTCACGGTATCGAACAAATATTCGAATTACGACGGTGGCCGATGGTGTGGGAGGTGTTGTTGTGGCGGCTGTGACCAGTCTGGCGGATGGTCGGATTGACCGTGCTGACCAGCTGGAACAGCTCCGGCGCAAGATCGCCGAGATGTCCGGGCCGGCGGGATTGCGCGGCCGGGACCGGGGGCGGCCGGAGCCGGCCCCGAAGGTGGTCGAAAGTTTGCTGGAAACGTCAGATCTGCAGTCTGAGCTGCTGCCCGACGTGTTGCCCCGCGGCACGGTCGCGGTGCTCTCGGGGGCCCGCTCGCTGCCGTTGCGGATGGTGGCGGCGGTGACGGCGTCCGGTGGGTATGCGGCCATCGTCGGTCAGCCCAGGGTGGGCCTGCTGGCGGCGGTGGAGATGGGGGCTGACCTGGAACGCATCGCGCTGATCCCGGAGCCGGGTCCGGACCCGGTGGAGGTGGCCGCGGTGCTCATGGACGGGCTCGACCTGGTGCTGCTCGGGCTGGGCGGCAAGTCCGTCCCGGCCGGCCGGGCGCGGGTGGTGGCGTCCCGGGCCCGCCAGCGTGAGTGCACTCTGCTGGTCACCGATGGTGACTGGCCCGGGGCGACGGCCCGGTTGGAGGCCAGGGTTCGCGGGTATGAGGTGGTCGGCGCGGGTGCCGGGGATCCGGTGCCGGGGTGCGGACGGATCGGCCGGGTGCGGCTGGACACGCGAGCCCGCGGCCGCTCGATGCGCCCGCTCCGAGCGGTGGGTGGATGAGATGTCCCGGGTACTGGCCATCTGGTGCATGGACTGGCCCGCGGTGGCAGCAGCCGTGGCGGCCGGGCTGCCGGTGACCGAGCCCGTGGCGGTCACTCTGGCGAACCGGGTGGCGGCCTGTTCGGCGTCGGCCCGGGCATCGGGTGTGCGAAGGGGGTTGCGGCGCAGGGAAGCTCAGGCCCGCTGCCCCCAATTGCACGTCGCCACAGCCGATCCGGCGCGGGATGCCCGCCATTTCGAGGGGGTGACGGCCGCGGTCGACGAGGTCGTGCCGCGCGCGGAGGTGCTGCGACCGGGACTGCTGGTATTGCCGGTGCGTGGAGCGGCCCGGTATTTCGGGTCGGAACAGACCGCGGCCGAGCGGTTGGTCGACGCGGTGGGTGCGGCCGGGGTCGAATGTCAGGTGGGGGTCGCGGATCAGTTGCCCACCGCGGTCTTCGCGGCCCGGGCGGGACGCCTCCTCGCGCCGGGTGAGGATGCGCAATTTCTTGCCGAATTGTCCATCCGGCAGTTGGCCACCGAACCGAGCCTGTCCGGGGAGGGCCGCGAAGAGCTGGCGGATTTGTTGTGGCGCATGGGTATCCGAACCATCGGGCAGTTCGCCGCGCTGTCCCGGACTGACGTGGCGTCCCGGTTCGGTACCGATGCCGTGGTCGCGCACCGGTTTTCGCGGGGTGAACCGGCGCGCCGCCCGTCGGGGCCGGAGACGCCGGCGGACCTCGACGCCGTGATGGACTGCGACCCGCCGATCGACCGGGTGGACGCGGCGGCGTTCGCCGGGCGTTCGCTGGCGGGCCGGTTGCACCGCAGCCTGGAGTCCGCCGGGGTGGGGTGCACCCGGCTGGCCATCGATGCGGTGACCGCCAATGGTGAGGAACTGCAACGAGTCTGGCGGTGTGCCGAGCCGCTGACCGAGGACGCCACCGCGGACCGGGTGCGGTGGCAGTTGGACGGTTGGCTGACCCGGCGAGGGCTGGGCGGGGTCGGGCCCACCGGACCCATCACGGTGTTGCGGCTGCATCCGGTCGAAGTCGTCTCTGCCGCGGCGCTGCAGTTGCCGTTGTGGGGATCTTCCGGGGATGACGACCGGATGCGCGCCCGGCGGGCGCTGGTGCGGGTCCAGGGTCTGCTCGGGCCGGAGGCGGTGCAGGTGCCGGTGCTCAGTGGTGGGCGGGGGCCGGCCGAGCGCATCACGCTCACTCCGCTGGGGGATGAGGTGGTGCCGCGCAGCGATCCCACTCAGCCTTGGCCGGGACGGCTGCCCGAGCCGGCGCCGGTGGTCCTGCTGGACGACCCAGTGGAACTTGTTGACGTACGTGGTGATTCGGTTCGGGTGACGGACCGGGGCATGTTCTCCACCGATCCGGTGGGGCTGACGGGTTCGGGTTATCGCGGGGCGTTGCGCTGGTGGGCAGGGCCGTGGCCGGTCGACGAACGCTGGTGGGATCCGGAGCGGGGGAAAGGCCGCACGGCACGAGCCCAGGTGCTGCTCGGGGACGAGGGGGAGAGCCGTGCGCTCCTGCTGTGCTACCGGCAGCGGCGGTGGTACGTGGAGGGGATCTACGAATAGGCCGACGCGGCGCCGGAAGCGCAAAAAGATTCAGTTGTGCACAACTGAATTGTGGACTATAGTTCTTCACATGGACGCACTCGCCTTGGGCCGCCAACTCTGCTTCGCCTTGTACTCGGCGTCGCGGGCGATGACGGCGGCCTACCGGCCGATCCTGTCCGAGCTGAACCTCACCTACCCGCAGTACCTGGTGCTGCTGGTGCTGTGGGAAGAGGATCGGGCCACGGTCGGGCGGCTGGGCGAGCGGCTGCAGCTGGATTCGGGAACCCTCTCACCGCTACTGAAACGGCTGGAAGCGGGCGGATTCATCCGCCGTGAACGGTCGCTGCAGGACGAACGTCAGGTCGAGGTGAGCCTCACCCCGGCCGGCCGCAAGCTCGAAGCCAAGGCTCAGTGCATTCCCGAACAGCTGGGCGCCCGGGCCGGCATCACCGAACGGGACGCCGCGGACCTGCGCGACGCGATCCGCCGATTGACCGATGCGCTCACCGCATCGCACTGATTTACCGACGCATCCCGCGTCACCGTGCTCCAACCACCCCACAAGGAGATCGACATGAAGGCCCTTTACACCGCAGAAGCGCTGGCCACCGGCGAAGGCCGCGACGGCCACGGCCGCACCTCGGACGGCAAGCTGGACCTGGACCTGGCCATCCCGAAGGAGATGGGTGGTAGCGGCAACGGCACCAACCCCGAGCAGTTGTTCGCCATCGGCTACGCCGCCTGCTACCACTCGGCGCTGCGGCTGGTCGCCCGCGAAGCGAAGGCAGATGTCACCGATTCTTCTGTGGGCGCACGAGTTTCGCTCGGACAGCTGGACAACGGCGGCTTCGGCCTGGCGGTCGAGCTCGAGATCACCCTGCCCAACCTGGACCACGACGCCGCGCAGGAGTTGGCCGACAAGGCGCACCAGGTGTGCCCCTACTCCAACGCCACCCGCGGCAACATCGACGTCAAGATCACCGTCACCGACGACTGATCGCGTCCCGGCGGCCGAGTCGCCGATTCTCGCGAGCAGACGCAAAACTGTCGAATTCCGTTGAAAAAAGACAGTTTTACGTCTGCTCGCGGGCTGTCGTGGTGGAGTATTCGGCGCTACAGGGTGGACGCGAAGGCCCCGACTCGCTCGATGAACCGGTCGAAGAACGCCACCGGGTCCACCTCGACGCCGATGTGGGCATTGGGTTGGCGTCCCCAATGCCCACGCCAGTCGGCCACCGTCATGCCGCGGGTCAGCGTGCCCAACAGTTCCACATCGACCGTCGCCTGCTGATACCGGACGATGTCCGGATCCAGGGCGACCGCCGCCGCCAGCGGATCGTGCAGGTGCGCCAGATAGCCCTCGCCCTGGTCGAAATGGAACTCGAAGTAGAACCGCATGGCGTCTTCCAGCACCCGAATCAGAGCGTTGGAGGATGTCGACCGGGTGCCGCGATCGTCCAGCACGCTCATCGGCGACGACGGCCCACCTGCTGCGGTCGCCAGCCGGCTCAGCAGCGACGGCGTCATCGCGACGTTCTCCGTCAGATTGAGACCCAGAACAATTGGCAGATGAGCCGGGTCCTCCAGGCCCCACGCCGCCCCCCAGACCGAGAACACCTCGGCCGCGGCCTCGGGGTCCACGCTGATGTTCCATTCGGACACCGGCGTCGTGTTGCCCCGGTAGTCGAAGGCTCCGCCCATGATCACCAGCCGCCGCAGCAGCCGGGGGAGCGACGGTTCCAGCCGCAGCGCCAGCGCGAAGTTGGTCAGCGGACCGGTGACGAGACCGATCAACTCGCCGGGGTATTCGCGTGCGGCCTGGATCCAGGCCTCGGCGGCGTCGTACTCGGTGAGCACGCCACCGGATTCGGACTCGGTACTGGGCTCGGGTAGTTCCGCATAGCCCAATCCCTGCGGGCCGTGGGTGTCCTCGGCAGTACGCAGCGGCGCGACCAGTGGGACGCTCGAGCCCCGCGACACCGGGATGGGGCCGACACCGCACAACTGCAGCAAACCCAGATTGTTGACGCATACCTGGTCGACCGGGACGTTGCCGGCCGTCGATGCGATGCCGACCAATTCCGCGTCGGCGCTGGCCAGTAGGTAGGCCAGCGCCATCGCATCGTCTACGCCGGTGTCGACGTCGGCAAAAACCGGCTGTACCCGGGCGCGGCCGGCGGGAAGTAGGCCCCCTGTCATGTCGCCAACCCTAAGGGGCCACAGGGGAACGGGCAGTCCGATCGCCGGCTCTGAGCGTGTTATCTATATCGCGCCGTCGGGAAATGCGATGACTGACACAAAACGGATCGGTAGACGGATCAGCCGTGTGGGTCCGTGGACGCCTTCACCGTCGAACTGCAATGAGTCACCGGGCTCGAGCCGATACTCGGAATGGCCGTGGCCGTAGTCCATGACGCCGTCGAGCATGTAGATGAATTCGGTCCCCGGATGCTGGAACAGTGGGTAGACCTCACTGTCCTCGTTGAGCGTGACCATCAGGCATTCCAGGCGCTTGTGCTCGCCACGGAGCCCACCCAGCAGCTCGTACTCGTGGCCGGCCTGTGAGCCGCTGCGGACAATCGGGGTGCCCTTGCCGGCTTTGACGAACGAGGCCGGCCGTTCGGTATCGGCGCCGCGGAACAGGTACGTCACCGGTACGTCGAAACCTTTGGACAACAGCGCGAGAGTGCTCAGCGAGCAGGACGTCTGGGCGTTCTCCACTTTGGAGAGCATGGCTTTGGAGATACCGATGCGGGCTGCCATCTCGCCGACGGACAGGCCCGAATTGTGGCGCAGCTGACGAACATTGCGCGCGATGGCCACCTCGAGCTCGAGTTCTTCGACCTTGTCCTCGGGCCGTCGGTTACGGGTGGTGCCCGCATTGCGAAGTAGCGTTTCGTCGTTCTCCACCTGTCAACCGTAACGCATCAACGTCCACTGACAGTGGACGCGGTGCGTCCGGATCTGTCCGCGCCGACTGAGCCTCGATGAGGTGCTGCAGGCTGTCGGCAAGCGCGACCGAGCCGGCTTCGGCATCGGCGCTCTCGACCGTTTCCGATGGGGCGTGGGAGACGCCGGTTGGGTTGCGTACAAACAACATTGCAGTGCTGACGTGGTCCTTCAACACGCCGGCGTCGTGGCCGGCGCCGGTTCCCAGCACGGGGGCGTCATCGAGCGAAGTGCTCAAGCTGTCTCGCAAATGTGAATCGAAATCAACTGTGGCGCTGAATGATTCCTCGGTCATGGTGACACTGCATCCTTCGCTGACGGCAGCCGCATTGGCCGCCTCCGCGATCTCGTGTACCAAGAACTTGGTTACCGCATCGTCGGGGTGGCGTACGTCCAGCCAGAGGTCCACGCGAGAGGCGATGACGTTGGTGCCACCGGGTACCGGGACGATCCGGCCGACCGTGGCGCGGGCACCGCTGACGGCCCGCGCCTGGGTTTGGACGGCCACGACCAGTCTGGCGGCGGCCACCATGGGGTCGGCCCGGTCCGTCATGAGCGTGGTGCCGGCGTGGTTGCCTTCGCCGGAGAAGGAGAGCCGCCACCGACCGTGGCCGAGGATGGACGAGGCGACGGCCACCGGCCTGCCCAGGTCGATCAGCCCGCGGCCCTGTTCGACGTGGAGTTCGACGAACGTGCCGATTCGCCCGAGCGATTCGGGGTCGGGTCCCAGATGCGCCGGATCGATTCCGGCGCAACGACTTGCCTCGGCGAAGGTCGTGCCGCCGCTGTCGGTGAGTGATCGGGCCCGGTCCGGGTCGATCGCTCCGGTCAGCAGCCGCGAGCCCAGGCATGCGACCCCGAAGCGGGAGCCCTCCTCCTCGGGGAACACCGCGATGGCCCGGCGCCCGCCGATGCCGCGAGTGGCCAGTAGATCGAAGGCGACCAAGGCCGACGCAATCCCGAGTGGTCCGTCGTAGGCGCCCCCGCCCGGGACTGAGTCCAGGTGGCTGCCGGTGACGACCGCGTCGTCGCCGACTCCGCCGGACCAGGCCCAGAGGATCCCGTTGCGGTCTGTCTCGACGTCCAGGCCACGCTTTTCCGCGTGCGCGACAAACCACGACCGCAGATCGAGTTCGGCAGCCGAATAGACCGGTCGGGAGTAGCCGCCGCGCTGATTGTCGACGCCGGTGGCGGCAATCTCGGCGAGCAGCGACGTCACGGTGTCAGTCATGAAAATCCTTCTGGCAAAGCCGATTCGGCACGTAGTGTGGTCAGCGCATCTCGCCCGCACCGACGTACGGGTGCAGACTGTTCAGTGGCCTGCCTTCGGTGAACCGTTCCAACCGGAAGTCCGCGGCCGGGATGTCAGGATCAGTGCTGTCACCTTCGAACACCAGGTCTGCGACCAGCTCTCCGACCGCGGGGCTGATCTTGAATCCGTGGCCGGCGAAGCCGGCCGCCAGGATCAACCCGTCGACCCCGCCGATCGGAGCGATCACCGGATTCCAGTCCGGCGGAACGTCATATACGCCGGCGTAGGTGTGGGTGACCGCTGGTTCAGGGAAGCCGGGGAACCGGTGCATCACCTTCTCGCCGTACGCCAAGACGGATGCCTCTCCCGCGACATTCGAGTAGTTGTCCGGGTCGACGAACTTCTTCTGGAAATCCGCGTGATCGCTGTTGCCGACGAGAAACTGGCCGGAGCCTTCGACTCGGCAGTACTGCAGACTGATCAGGTCGGAGATCACCGGCAGGTCGGGCAGGGGGGTGCCGGCGTCGACGATCAGCAGTTCCGATCGGTAGGCCTCGATCGGCACGTCGATGCCCATGGCGGCCAACAACTTTGCCGACCACCAGCCATTGGCCACGATCACCAGATCGGCGTCGATGAGATCACCGTTCTCCAGCATCACGCCGGTGACCTTGTCGCCGGCTGTCACGACGCGGGCGACCGGTGTGTTCTGCCGGACCCTGGCGCCCGCGGCGCGGGCCGTCTGCCCGAAATGCAGTGCGAGTTGGGTGGCGTCGGCGAATCCGCCCCGCGGTTCGTAGGACGCCAGCGCCACATCGGACGTCTCGAGCATCGGCCACAGTTTCTGCAAGGCGTCGGTGTCGATCAGTTCGACCTCGACACCGAGCGATTGGTGCATGGCCGTGTTCGCGCTCAAAGCATCGACATTCTCATCACCGACGAGCACGGCGTAGCCCACCTGCCGGAACCCGACGGCATCTCCCAGCTGTTCGATCACCGGCAGGCTGCGCCACGCCATCGCGGCGATCGACGGCACACCGTAATGGGCGCGGACGATGCCGGATGATTTCCCGGTACCGCCGCTGGCCAGCTGATGCCGTTCCAGCACAACAACATCCGAGAGCCCGCGCCGAGTCAGGGAGTGCGCGATGGACAGCCCGATCAGGCCGCCGCCGACGATCACAGCCTTCGACGCCATCAGAACCCACCTGCCGCGGAATGGCCCGGAATCCATGAGGTACCGGCCAGCGGCACCCGCGCCATGGCGGCGGCTTCGATGGACACGGCGACCATGTCTTCGGGTTCCAGGTGCGTCACATGCGCCTTGCCGCAGGCGCGCGCGATGGTCTGCGCCTCCATGGTCAGCACCCGCAGGTAGTTGGCGACCCGGCGGCCGCCGTCGACCGGATCCAGCGCCTGCTGCAACACCGGGTCTTGCGTGGTGATGCCGGCCGGGTCGCGACCGTCCTGGAAGTCGTCGAAAAATCCGGCCGCCGAACCGAGTTGGGCGTACGCGGCTTCGTGCTTCGGGTGGTTGTCGCCGAGTGCGATCAATGCAGCGGTGCCGATGGCGACAGCATCCGCGCCGAGCGCCAGTGCTTTCGCGACATCTGCGCCGGTGCGGATACCGCCGGACACGATCAACTGCACACCGTCGGACTTGCGGTGCACGCCGAGTTCATGCAATGCCTGCACGGCCTGCGGTACCGCGGCCAGGGTGGGGATGCCGACGTGTTCGATGAAGACCTCCTGGGTGGCGGCTGTGCCACCCTGCATACCGTCGACCACCACGACATCCGCGCCGGCGTGTACCGCGAGTTTGACGTCGTAGTACGTGCGGGATGCGCCGACTTTGACATAGATCGGCTTCTCCCAGTCGGTTATCTCGCGGAGCTCGTTGATCTTGATGGTCAGGTCGTCTGGGCCGGTCCAGTCGGGGTGCCGCGATGCCGAGCGCTGGTCGATACCCTGCGGCAGGTCGCGCATCCCGGCAACCCGCTCGGAAACCTTCTGTCCCAGCAGCATTCCGCCACCGCCAGGCTTGGCGCCCTGGCCCAGCACCACTTCGATGGCATCGGCGCGGCGTAGGTCGTCCGGGTTCATCCCGTACCGGTTCGGTAGATATTGGTAGACAAGGTGTTTGGAGTGGCCGCGTTCCTCGGGCGTCATGCCGCCGTCGCCCGTGGTGGTGGAGGTGCCCACTTCCGAGGCGCCGCGCCCCAGCGCCTCTTTGGCCCGGCCGGACAGCGCCCCGAATGACATGCCGGCGATGGTGACCGGGATATCGAGGTGTAGGGGATATTTGGCGTTCCGTGCGCCCAGCACCACATCGGTGCCGCACCTCTCCCGATAGCCCTCCAGGGGATAGCGCGACATCGATGCGCCGAGGAACAGGAGGTCGTCGAACTGGGGGAGAGCGCGTTTCGCGCCCCAGCCACGGATGTCGTAGATGCCGGTTTCCGCGGCCCGGTGGATGGCGGCGATGGTCGCACGGTCGAAGGTCGCGGACTCACGTAGACCGCGGTAAGCACGGTCGTCTGCCGAGAAGGTCATCAGCTGGCCTCAATCAGTAGGAGTTATGGGCTTGGAAGTGATAGAGGGTGCGCGCCGAGCCGTACCGCCGGTACGTGGCCGGATCGTCGTCGTAGCCGGCCGCCTTGAGCAGACCCGCGAGCTCTTCGAGGTGCTCGGGCTCCATCGGTTTCTCGATGCAGTCCGCACCAAGGGATTTCACCTCTCCCCGCACGTACAGCCGGGCCTCGTAGATCGAGTCGCCGAGGGCGTCGCCGGCGTCACCGCGGACGACGATGCGGCCCTTCTGGGCCATGAAGGCGCTCATGTGGCCGACCGAGCCGCCAACTACGATGTCCAGCCCTTTCAGCGAGATGCCGCACCGGGCGGCGGCGTTGCCGTCGATGACCAGCAGGCCGCCGCGTCCGGTGGCGCCCGCGGATTGCGATGCGTCACCGGTGACATGCACGACACCGCTCATCATGTTCTCCGCCAGGCCCTGCCCGGCGTTGCCGTTGACGGTGATCTCGGCTTTCTGGTTCATGCCGGCCGCGTAGTAGCCGACGTGGCCGTGAACGGTGATCTCGACCGGCGAGTTGACCCCGACGGCCACGTTGTGCGCGCCTTGAGGGTTCGTGATGACGAACTGGCCGTCGACGCCGTCGACGTGCAGGGCCGCGTTGACGTCACGCAAACTCACGGTCGACAGGTCGAAAGTTGTTGGTGCGTCGCTCATGCCGGCACCGCCTCTCGGCTCCAGGCATAGACGACTTCGGGCTCGGGCTCCCAGATCCGGGCCTCCTCGATCCCGGGCAGGTGCGCCAGGGCCCGGAATTCCGATGCCATGGCAACCCAGTCTGTGGTCTCCGCGATCACGGCGGGCTTGCACGCGATGGCGTCGCGCACGACCGCGAAGCTGTCGCTGTTGGAGACCAGCAGCGTGTAGAAGCCGTCGAATGTTGTCGTCAGATCGGTCAGTGCCCGCTCGACGTCGGATCCCGCGGCCAGCTGATGGGCCACGAAGCGGGCTCCGACCTCGGTGTCGTTCTCGGAATCGAATTCGACCCCGGCGGCGCGCAGGTCGCGCCGGATGCCGGCATGGTTCGCGAACGAACCGTTGTGCACCAGACACTGATCCGGGCCCACGGCATACGGATGTGCGCCGCTGGGAGTCACTGCCGATTCGGTGGCCATCCGGGTATGGCCGACTCCCTGCCACCCCTGTGCGCCGGCCAGCCCCCAATTCTCGACCAGCGCCGTGGGTGTGCCAACGCCTTTGAGTACGGCGACGTCCGTGCCGAATCCGCCGACGAGGGCGTGCGGGTACACCGCCTTGGCCGCCGCGAGCAGCGCTTCGGGTGTCGTAGGTGCCGATACCAAATAGGTCACATCGCGCGCCATGAGGGTGATTTCGGCGTCCAGGCGGGCGCCGAGTGCTTCGGCAACCTGTTCAGGGGACTCGCCGACTTCGATCAGCGAGATGGTGCTCTTACCCGGCGGTGACCACTGGGGGTCGCCATAGACGGCGATCCCGGCGGAGTCGGCGCCGCGCGCCTCCATGGCGGTCAGCATGCCGGCCAACAGTTCACCCAGCCTGGGATACAGCTCGGGGTTGCGCAGGTGCAACCCGACGATTCCGCACATGGTTGTACTGTTCCTTTCTCGTCGCGGCCCCGATCTGGTTGGCCGACAGAGGTTTTGTTGCAGTGCTCAGAAAGCGGTGAGGTACCGCTCGTGCTCCCAGGCGCCGACCGCTGAATGCCAGTCCCAGAACTCGGTCTTCTTCAGACGTGCGAAATAGGCGGCGACACTGGGGATATCGGCGTTGGGTGGGATGGCGGCGTCCAGTGCGCCCGTCATCACCTCATCGGTCTCCAACCGTTCGATCGCGTGCAACAGCGTGGCGGGGAGTCTTTCGTGTTTCGGTCCCGTGCCGAGGGGGCCGGGGTCGGCGGCGCGCTTGACGCCGTCCAGTCCGGCGGCCAGCGCAGCAGCTGCCGCCAGGTATGGGTTCGCCGAGCCGTCGCCTCCGCGCAGCTCGATGCGACTGCTGTCCGGCACCCGCACGTAGTGGGTGCGGTCGTTGCCGCCATAGGTCGGAAAGCGCGGCGCCCACGATGCACCGGATGCCGTCGAGATTGCGCCGGTTCGCTTGTAGGAGTTGACCGTTGGTGCGATCACTGCCTGCATGGCGCACGCGTGATCGAGGATGCCGGCGATGAACGAATACGCCGTCGCGGACATCGCGAGGCCGCGGTCGTCCTCGTGGGACTCGGTGGGGAACACCGGGGCGCCGCCGCTGGTGAGTGACATGTGCATGTGCAGGCCGGATCCGGTCTTGTCCGCGAACGGTTTTGGCATGAACGTGGCGATCATGCCGCGCTCGGCGGCCATCACGTTGAGCAGGTAACGCAGCGTGATGACCCGGTCGCAGGTGGTCAGCGCCTCGGCGTAATTGAAGTTCTGTTCGAACTGACCGGATCCGTCCTCGTGGTCGTTGGCATAGTTGCCCCAGCCGAGACCGTTGATCGCCGTGCTGATCGATGACAGGTGGTCGTACATCCGGGTGACGCTGCGGGCGTCGTAACACGGTTGGGCTGCGGTGTCCTGGTCGTCAGCGGGCACCAATGCGCCATCGGCGTTCCGTTTGAGCAGGAAGTACTCGACCTCGGCGCCGATCCAGGGTTCGAAGCCGGCGTCGGCAGCTCGCTGGATCATGGCCTTGAGGATGTTGCGTGGAGCGAACGGCCAGGGTGCGCCGTTGACGTACGGATCGCAATGGACAAGGGCCAGGCCCTCTTTGACGAACGGGATCGGCGTGAACGACGCGGGATCGGGCATGGCGACCAGATCGGGGTCTTTCGGTTCCTGACCGATCGCGCCGACCGCATAGCCGGCGAACCCGACACCTTCGGCGGCGAGTTGGTCGACCGCTTCTACCGGTACCAGCTTGGCACACGGCTTGCCGTTCAGATCGACGAAGAGCGCGAGGATGAACTTGGTTTCCGCCTGCGCGGCCAATTGCGCTAGTGCGTCTGTCATACCAACTCCCGACTACTGATAGGAATCATCGTTTCTCAATAGTAGACACGGCTGACTTGGGGATTGCAACAGCAGCTACGTAACTTCGGCGTTACGACGTCGTTCACAAGCTTGTTACGTGCACCATATCGTCTACGCAAAGAAAACGATGTCTACTGTCCAGAGACGGGCATAGCGTGTGCCCACGAACCTGCGAGGAGGCGAAATGGACACCGGAACAACAGCATTCATGCTCTGTTGCATCATTGGGCTCACCATCATGATTCCTGGACTGGCGCTGTTCTACGGCGGCATGGTCAGTGTGAAGAGCTCCACCAACATGATGATGATGACGTACGGTGCCGTGGCGGTCGTCGGAGTGCTGTGGGTGTTGTTCGGCTTCTCGATGACCTTCGGTACCTCGTACGGCGGATTCGTCGGGAGTTTCACCGAGTTCGCGGGGATGAAGAATCTTCTGGACCCGATGACCACCATCAATGGGCTGCCGGTCAGCTTGTTCGCGCTGTTTCAGGCGCTCTTCGCGGCACTGACCGTGGCGATCGTCTCGGGCGCCGCGGCGGACCGGATGAAATTCGCGGCGTGGATGACTTTCGCGACGGCCTGGGCGATTCTGGTCTACTTCCCAGTGGCCCATTGGGTTTTCGCGGTCGACGGCGTCGTCACGAGTGATGCGAAGGGCGGCTGGATCGCCAACAAATTGCATGCCATCGACTTCGCCGGTGGCACAGCGGTCCACATCAACGCGGGCGCCGCCGCGCTCGCGGTCGCGTTGGTGCTCGGCAGGTCGGCGACCTGGTCGTCACGCAAGCCCCACAACGTGCCGCTGATCTTGCTCGGTGCCGGTCTGCTGTGGGCCGGGTGGTACGCGTTCAATGGTGGATCGGCGCTCGCCGCAGGCAAGCCGGCCGCGATCGTCATGGTCACGTCATTTGTCGCGACGTGTGCCGCGACGCTGGGCTGGCTCCTGGTGGAGAAATTCAAGGACGGTCACGTCACCGGCATCGGTGCCGCCTCCGGCGCCATCACCGGTCTGGTCGCCATCACTCCGGCGTGCGGTGCGGTGACCCCGGTCGGCGCGATCTTCGTCGGCTTCATCCCTGCGGTGATCTGCCCGTTCGCCATCGGCCTGAAGCACAAGTTCGGCTATGACGACTCGACCGACGTCGTCGGCGTCCACCTCGTCGGCGGCATCGTCGGTACCCTGCTGATCGGGTTCTTCGCCAACTCGGGCATGCCCAACGGTGTCAACGGCCTCCTGTACGGCGGCGGCGCAGACCTGCTGCTCAAGCAGGCCGTCGCTGCGGGCGCGGTCCTGCTCTACTCGTTCACGGTGGCCCTCGTGATCGCGCTCGCGATCAAGAAGATGATGGGGTTGCGCATCTCGCCAGAAGCGGAGGAAGAGGGCATCGACTCGACCCTGCACCGGGACCCGGCATATGAACTGATCTGACCTAGATACCGCGACACCTGGTCCGAGCTCTGTGCTGGGACCAGGTGTCGTCGTCTCTACGAGTGCGCGGTACTCACCAATGCACGCCGGGGATCAGGCGCACCGCGGTCTTGACGGGCCGGGGCACCCGGACCTTGTGGACCGCGAGGGGCCGCTTGGGCCGGCGCGGGCTGCGCGGGCGGTCGGCCGTCGGCGCCGGAGGCGGAGTTTCGGTGACGCCGCGCGCCGCCGCCGAATCCGGGTAGCCCAGGTACAGCTGGTGCAGCACGCGGCGAGACAGCTTGGGGGTGAAGTAGTTTCCGAGATCGCCCAGCGTGCCCATCGGGGTGTCGATCCGGGCGGGCTTGTCGACCAGGCCGCGCACCACCATCGCTGCGGCGTGCTCCGCGGTGATAGGCGGCATCGGGTTCAACCGCTTCGACGGCGCGATCATCGGCGTCTCCACCAACGGCATGTGGATGTTGGTGAATGTGATGTGGTCCGAAAGGGTCTCGGTGCCAACCACTTCCGAGAAGGCATCCAGCGCCGCCTTGCTCGGCAGATACGCGCTGTACTTCGGGCTGTTGGCCTGCACGCCGGCGCTCGAGACGTTGACCACGTGACCGAACCGGCGTTCGCGCCAGTGTGGCAGCAGCGCCAGCGTCATCCGGACTGCGCCGAAGTAGTTGACCGCCATCACGCGCTCGTAGTCGTGGAAGCGGTCGGTCGAGTTGACCACCGAGCGGCGGATCGAGCGGCCGGCGTTGTTCACCAGATAGTCGACGTGGCCGAACTGCCCCAGAATGTCCTTGACGGTGTGCTCCACCGAGCCGCCGTCGGCCACATCGCACGTGAATGCGTAGGCCTCGCCGCCGAATTGGCGAATCTCGGTGACGAGATCGTCGAGCGCCTCAGCGCTGCGGGCGAGGGCGAACACGCGGCCGCCGCGTTCGGCGACGGCGATGGCCGAGGCCCGGCCGATGCCGCTCGAGGCGCCCGTGATGATCACGTTGCGGCCGACCAGCGGGCCGCGCGGGTCGTCGCGGCGGGCTCGGTCAGGGTCGAGGTGCTCAACCCAGTAGCGCCACAGTTTCGGTGCGTACGAGGCGAATTCGGGCAGGACGACGCCGGTGCCCTGCAGCGCCGCAATGGTCTTCTCCGAGGCGAACGTCGGCGCCAGGTCAACGACGTCGAGCACCTCGCCGGGGATGCCCAGTTGAGTCGCTGCCATGTTGCGCAGTATCTTGGCCCGGCCGGTGGCCTTGAGTACCGGGGCTGCGGTGGCCTTCGGAAGGGTGCCGCGCAGCTGCGGCAGGCCGGCCTCTTGGGCGACGCCACGGTAGATGTCTTTGAGCCCAATCGGTTTCGGCGACGTCAGGTGGAACGTCTGGCCGTCGCGGCCGTCGGCGTGCATGAGCGCGACCAGAGCGTCCACCACGTAGTCCACCGGCACGATGTTGGTACGGCCAGTGTCCGGCACCATCATCGGCGTGAACTTGGGGAGCGACGCCAATCGGGACAGCAGCCCGAAGAAGTAGTAGGGTCCGTCGACCTTGTCCATCTCGCCGGTCCGGGAGTCGCCGACCACGACGGCCGGGCGGTACACCCGGTAGCGCAGACCGGGGGTGGCATGCACGAGCTGTTCGGCTTCGAACTTGGTCTGGTGGTACGGCGTCGGCAGCTCCTGGGAGACGTCGAAGTCGTCCTCGGTGAAAATCCCCTTGTAGTTGCCCGCGACCGCGATCGACGACACGTGGTGCAGGGTCGCATTCAGGGCGCGGGTCAACTCGATCACAGCCCGGGTGCCCTCGACATTGGCGGCTCGCTGGGTGGCGGCATCGACGGTCATGTCATAGATCGCGGCGCAGTGCACCACATGGTCGACCGGACCCAGATCGGCGAGATCGGATAGGCCCAGACCCGCGGAGGTGAGGTCGCCGACGAGCGGTTTCGCCCGGTCACCCCAGTCCGCGGCCAGTTCTTCGAATCGGGCCAGTGAGCCCCGACGGACGAGAACGAACACTTCGGCGGTGCCGAACTTGGACTGGGTGGCTTCATCGTGCTGAGCCAGAATCCGGTTGACGACGCGGCGGCCAATAAACCCGGTACCGCCGGTAACGACATATCGCATGCGAGTCATCGTGAACCTGTCGCGGGCCGACGTCAATAGCGCGTAGGGTCCGATTTGTCACACCCACTTCTGAGGGAGAACCGCCGAATGCCGATCAACCCCAATGCCATCGGAGCCAAGACCGCACCGCATCCTTTCGAATGGACCGAACGCGACACCTTGCTCTATGCACTCGGAGTTGGTTGCGGGACGAAGGATTTGGCGTTCACCACCGAGAACAGCCACGGCATTGACCAGCAGGTACTGCCCACCTACGCAGTCATCGCGTGCCCGGCCTGGGGTGCCCTCGGGGAGGTCGGCAGCTTCAATTTCGGCAAGCTGCTGCACGGCAGCCAGCAGATTCGGCTGCACGCGCCGCTCCCGCCATCGGGCCGATTCAACGTCAGCTCCGAGGTGGTCGACATCCAGGACAAAGGTGAGGGCAAGAACGCCGTCCTGACGTTCAAGGGCACCGCCACCGACGACAGTGGAAACGTGATCGCCGAATCCTGGTCGACGGCGGTGATCCGTGGTGAGGGCGGGTTCGGCGGGCAGCCCGGGGAGCGGGCGGCCGCTCCGGAGATCCCGGATGGCCCGGCCGATGCCGTCGTGGCCCTGCCCACGACCGAGGACCAGCCACTTATCTACCGGCTCTCCGGCGACCGAAACCCGCTGCACAGCGACCCGTGGTTCGCGCAGACCCTCGCCGGATTCCCGAAGCCGATCCTGCACGGCCTGTGCACCTACGGCGTCGCCGGTCGCGTCCTCGTCGCCGAGCTCGGGGGCGGCGACGCCACCAAGATCAAGGCCGTCGGGGCGCGCTTCACCTCGCCGGTGTTTCCCGGCGAGACGCTGACGACGTCGGTGTGGCGCACCGAGCCCGGGCACGCGGTATTCCGTACCGAGGCCGCCGGGGCCGACGGCAGCAACGCCCGGCTGGTGCTCGAAGACGGGACCGCGGAGTACAGCGACTGACGGTTGCGCGGCGCGGTCGCCGCACATGCGGCGTAGCGTCAGTGGTGGAGTCGCGTGATCGCCGCTCGCCGTTCTGGCGCGGGGAGGTCGCGGCATCGACGTAAGGATCCTCCATGAGACGGCGCGCCAACCTGCTTCCGCATTCTGTGACCGCCTGATGGCGTATCTGACGCAGAGGCCGCGGCCGGGCAGACCTGTCCGGCTTTGCGTGGCCTACGATCTCGGTCGCCGGATCGACGGTGCGTGGTGGCCGTACTCGTCAGCACTCGCCGACGAATTGGGCTGCTTGGTCGCGGCCCTGGACGATCAGTTGGGCAAAGTTGTTGAGGTGGCCCTCAATTGGTCGTCACTCAACAATCCGCCGAGCCTCAACTGGCGGGACTGGCGCACCAAGCCTCAACACATCATCACAGTTGGCGGTCGTGATGGCACTGCGAATCTGCTCATCGTGCCCAGTGCGACCAACGGCCCTCTGGCCGGCATGGTGCTGCGTCGTGCGGCCGGTCTACCGGTTGAGCCGCGCCGCGGCGACGTCGCCATGTTGGAGACTGCCGAGGAGATCCTGACCGCAGCCCGGCGGCAGCGGAGTATGGGAAAACCCCTGGTTTGAAACGGCATAACGCCGCTTCGCCCCAGGGGATCCATGATGCTTAAAGGGCGCTGACGCCGACTGCTTGGGGGCCTTTGGCGCCCTGGGTGACGTCGAACTTCACCCGCTGGTTCTCCTCCAGGGAGCGGAAGCCGCCGGCCTGGATTTCACTGTGGTGAACGAAAACGTCCGGCGCGCCGCCGTCCGGGGTAATGAAGCCGAAGCCCTTTTCGTTGTTGAACCACTTCACGGTTCCTTCGCTCATGCGATGACTACTTTCTTTCGTGATGGCTGCGATTTGCTGCAGCCAAATCTATTGGGATACAGAACAAAACATCCGTGGGTGATCAGTCCGCGTGCTGGGCGGCCAGCAGGATGTTCACTGCTGTCGACCGGTCGTTGCGGCGCGCGGCGTTTTCGAGCGCAGAACGAGCTTCGGCCGGATATGTGGTGGCGGGTACCGCCAGCAGCACGATCCTGCCGCGGTCGAAGCCGATCACTTCGACAGTGTTGACCGGCTGGCGCCGGTATCCGTCGAGGTGGACCCGTCGCCCGTTGGTGGCGAGCTTGGCCGGGGCCTGCGACCACTCATCGACGTTGTACAGCACGCGGTCGATCTGTCCGAGGCGGACGGAAAGCGCGGTCAAGAGGTCGGGTAGTTCAGCACTGAGATTGCTGGTGTGTGGCCACCACGCCCCATCCACGAATCCGCTGGAGGAAGCCTCGGGCTTCAACCGCAATCTCGGTGTCGGCGTGGGTGATGTGTGTTCTGTCTGGGTTGTGCGATGGTCTCGCAGCGTCATTGCGACGCTCCTGCCTTGACCGCGAATCGGTCAAACTTCTTCGAATCGGCGACGGCATGGCAATGACCAGCCACGCGACGAAGTACCGCCGATGCTCATCAGCATACGCGGGATAGGCGCTGGTCCAAATCGTGTCGATTGCGGCGCGATGTCGCAAGCGCCTATCCCACCTGGTCAACGCGGACTTTTGGCTAGCCCGTCACCGCCCGGTCCAGGGCAGCGAGCGACTGCTCGATGAACTCGGCCGGGAACGGCGGCATGCCGCCGATCTGGTCGCGGAAGGCCTGTGGCGTTCCCGCCCAGTCGTAGGTCAGGGTGACGTCCGTGCCGTCACCGTTGGGGGCCAGGTCATACCGCCACCACCAACCGCCGGGCACGTGCTCACCCGCTTCATTCAGGCTGCCGGTAGACCAGCCGACCGTCTTGTCCGGCTCGAACTCCGTCACCCGGTTGTAGGTGACGTAGTCGCCGCCGGCCCGATCGAGGTACATGTTCATCGCGAACACTTGACCGGTGCCGGTGATCGGCGCGGAGTCGACGGCGTCGCGGACCCAGTCGCCCGGCTCGGTCTCCTTGTGCCGGGCCGGGTTGGCCAGCACGGCGAACACCGCGGCGGGTGGCACAGCGATGGTGCGGGTGGCGACGAAGCGTTCCTGAGTCGTCGAGTTGCTGGTCATCGGTTCTGTCCGTTCTGTGCGTTCGATCCGTATGCGTGGGCAATGTCTTGCGAACTGGCCCATTTGGAGTAAGTCGGCGACTGGGGCCAGCCCTCGGGCGAATCCTGCCACTGCTCCTGGCGGCCGTAGGGCAGAACGTCGATCAAGGCGAAACTGTGCCCCAGCTGTTCGCAGCCGCGGCCGCTGGTGTGCCAGGTGCGGTACACCGTATCGCCTTCGCGCAGAAAGACATTGACGGCGAAACCCGCGCCGGGAGCGGCGTCCGTGTCCGACCCGAAGCTACTCTCCGATGACGAGTACCAGTCCATCTTGTTGCCCACTTTGGCCTTGTAGGCCAGGGCTTCTTCGATGGGCCCGTTGGTGACGATGACGAACCGGGCGTCGTAGTTGGCCAGAAAATCCAGTCGCGTGAACTGCGAGGTGTAGCCGGTGCATCCGGAGCACTGCCACTCGGCGCCGTCGCTCCACATGTGGTTGTAGACGATCAATTGCGACCTGCCGTCGAAGATGTCGGTCAAGCGGATCGGACCGTCAGCGCCGATCAGCGTGTAGTCCGGCAGCTCGACCATCGGCAGCTTGCGCCGTTGAGCGGCGATGGCGTCGAGTTCGCGCGTCGCGGCTTTCTCTCGGCGGCGCAGGTCGTCGAGAGCGGCCCGCCAGGTGTCCTGGTCGACCACCGGCGGCAGGGCGGTCTGCTCGGTCATGTTGCCTCCTGAAGGTTGCGTTCATTGAGTAGACCGGGGCGGAACCGGATACTCATCGCGGTTCGCCGAACCAATACGTCAGCGCTTCCCGCAGCCCCGCATCCGAGGCGCCGGCCCACGCGATGTGCGCGTCCGGGCGAATCAGCAGGGCCTCGGCCTGGCTACTGACGACGTCGACGCGATCTGCCCACGGTGCCGCGACCTCGCCCAGTTCGGGCGGCCCGATGAAGACGGGTCGCGCCGCGCGCAGGGCCTGTACGACGTCGTCGGGCAGGTGCGACGCGAACGTCCCGGCCAACGCTTGTGGCTGCAGCAGCACTATCGAAAACGCGTAAGCAGTCACTCAGCAACTATACGTGTATAGTACGCCGCGGGGATGCAACGCGATCAGGTTAGGTCGTCACCCTGACTCTTGTTCCGAAGCAATTTGGTGGTGCCGTGATACGCGATCTTCTCGTGGACATGCCGTCACTACCTGATGAGCTCCGGCAGCACTACCTGCGCAGCGGCCTGTGGGACGACACGACACTGGGTTCCCTGCTGTTGAACGGACTCCGGCGTTTCCCGCACCAACGGATCCAGACGTGGTCGCGCGGTAAGCGCCGGAGGGAGACGTTTCAATCGTTGGACGTGGCTGCCCACCGGTTCGCGGCCGGCCTTGTCCGATGTGGCGTTGGCCCAGGCGATCCGGTAGTTCTGTGGTTGCCGAACGGATGGCAGGCGCTCGTCGCTTTCGTTGGCGTGGCCGCGCTCGGGGCCGTAATCGTGCCGCTGGCACCGTTTTACGGGCGGAAGGAAATCATCGACGTGGTCAACGCGTCGGGTGCCCCTTTGGTGATCACCGCCTCCCAGCATGGCAACCGCCAGCATGAGGACGAGGTGCGTGACGCATGGCCGTTGATGCCGAGTCTTCGCACCTTGGTGATATGCGGAGGAGCTCACCGCCGGTCGGCCGAACCGCATCTGGTGATGTTCGACGACATGTTGGGCACCCCAATGAATGTTCCTGCGCCCCGATCTCCGGATGAAGTATGTGTGCTGGCCTTCACTTCCAGCACCAGCGGCACGGCCAAGGGGGTCGCGCATACCCACCGGACCCTGGGCGCCGAGGTGCGGTGCCATCTAGCGACGATGGTCGGCGGCATTGCGACTCCGCAGATCATGGCGTCACCGATAACCCACGCCGCAGGAATGACATTGGGGCTGCTTGCCCCGATTCATCGTGGTGAACCGGTCCATCTGGTGGACTCCTTCGACATAGACCTCATTCTCGACGCCGCGCACCAAGAAGGACTTGCGCCAGGTGGCGGCGCGGAGGTGTTTCTATCTGCGCTCATCGACCACCCGAAGTTCACCGACGAACTAGCTGCGCGCATGGGCGCGGTGATTTTGGGTGGTTCGGCAGTGCCCGAAACGTTGGTGGCCAAAGCCGCTGCTCGCGGCGTGACCGTCCTGCGCTGCTACGGGCTCACCGAACACCCGACCGTCAGCTGCGGGCGCATCGACGACGATCCGAAGAACCTGGCCCATACCGATGGCCGCCTCCTTGACGGCGTCGAGGTAGAGATCCGCGATTCGACCGGTGCTATCCAGTCGGCTGGGTATGAGGGAGAAATCT
>Ga0070667_100001223_pt1 | contig 23386 bp, 23 predicted proteins | sample KBSS33metaG_FD_64659 | JGI IMG/M metagenome (GOLD analysis project Ga0070667, IMG submission 64659) | Switchgrass rhizosphere microbial communities from Kellogg Biological Station, Michigan, USA - KBS S3-3 metaG | ecosystem: Host-associated > Plants > Roots > Rhizosphere > Soil ... | reverse complement strand
GATCTTCGTGAGCCACGACCGCGAGTTCGTGTCCTCGATCGCGACACGGATCATCGAGCTCACGCCGAAGGGCATCATCGACTTCAGCGGCAACTACGACGACTACCTGCGCAGCCGCGGTATCGCGATCGACTTGAAGCGCGCCGCGAGCCAGTAGCGCATCGATCGCCAGCCCGGCCGGCGGTGGCAACCGCCGCTCCGCTGCGTCACCGCGGGCGTCGCTCGTCGGCGTCTCGATAGCCGAACAAGCGCGCCGGGAGCAGCAGCACCGCGCGCAGCAGGGCGAACACGGCTTCGAGAGTGATGCCGACGAGGCGCAGCGGCAGCGAGAGCAGCCAAACCAAGGGCCAGAGGATCAGCGCGAGCAGCGCGAGCGGCCAGCAAACGATGAACAGCAGGCACCAAATCAAGAAGGTCAGCATATTTCGCTCCTGCCAACTTGTGGGACCCGCTCCGCAGTCCTCAGTTCAACCGGCCACTTTCGCGCGCAGCCGCGTCACGCATCGCCGGTCGCGGGCGCGATGAATCCCGCCCTCCTCAAACCGCCGAACGAGTCGGCCGTGACCGACGCGAGCTCACGGATCAGCGAGTCGTCAGCCGCCTTGAAGTTGAAGCATGTCTTGCCCTGCATGCGCGCGCGCAACGGCTGCGACAGGTTCGCGAGCAGCTTCGTATTCCCGTCGAGCCCTATCAAGTGATAGCTCACGTACGCCTTCCGGATCTCGACCCATGCGATCGGAATACGAGGGATACGAGCTTTCCCACCCCACGCACGCAGTGTCGCGGGGCCGACCGGCGCGTCCAAACCGTACCGGTCGGTCGTATCGAACGCGATCGCAAACTCGGACGCGTGTGCCGCAAGCAACTCGCGTAGCCGACCGAAGACCGACTGCAGCTCAGAGTTCCCGATCGACACGGCGCCGTCCTCGCTTCGACATGATCACTTCTCGCTGCGGGCAGACCTGGTCGCGAACCAAGCCGCGCCTAATGCGCCGACGAGCAACGCACGATACAACCGCATACACACCCCAGAGAGTTTTTAATTGACACGGCGCCGCTAATGATGGTCGGATTCGGGGCCATGGAGAAGAAGCCCGTCGAGCCCGAGTCCGTCGATCGGCGCAGTTTCCTAGCCGGTGCCGCCACGGGCGCCGCCGTAATGCTCGCGAAACAGGCCTCGGTGGCTGCCGCTCAGGAAGCGGCGCCGACGCAGGCGCGCGCGGAGCCCTCGGTGCAGGCCGGCAAGGCCGCGGGCCGTCCGGCTTCCGACTACATGGTCGACGTCTTCAAGTCGCTCGGCATGGAGTACATGTTCTCGATGTGCGCATCGAGCTTCATGGGACTCCACGAGTCGATCCTGAACTACGCCAGCAACAAGAGCCCGCAAGCGATCGCGTGCACACACGAAGAGATCTCCGTGGCAATGGCCAACGGCTACGCGAAGATCGACGGCAAGCCCGTGCTCGTCTGCGCGCACTCCACCGTCGGCGCGCAGCACGCGACGATGGCGCTGTTCGACGCCTACGCCGATCGCGTGCCCGTCTATCTCGTGCTCGGCAACACGAACGACGCCGCGAATCGCGATGGCGAAGTGTTCTGGGTGCACAGCGCGCAGGATCCGTGCGCGCTCGTGCGCGACTTCTCGAAATGGGACGACAATCCCGCCTCGATCACGCACTTCGCCGAGTCCGCGGTGCGCGCGTACAAAATCGCGATGACGCCGCCTATGGGGCCCGTCGCGCTGGTCGTCGACGATCACATGCAAGACGAGCAAGTGCCCGTCGACCTTCGCGTACCGCGCGTCGCGGTGCCGACGCCGCCCGCCGGCGACTCGGGCGCCGTGGCCGAGGTCGCGAAACTGCTCGTAACTGCAGAGAACCCCGTGATCATCGCGGACCGCGCCGCGCGCACGCCGGAAGGACTCAAACTCATGGTGGAGCTCGCCGAGGCCCTCCAGGCGGGCGTCGTCGACTCGGGCCACCGGCTGAACTTCCCAACAAGGCACCCGTTGCGCGGCGGCGCGCCGGGTCAAGCCGACGTCGTGCTCGCGCTCGAGCACGGCGACATCTCGAACGTCGCGCGCCAGGCAAGGCAGCGCAACGCGAAGGTGCTCAGCATTTCGTCGACTCATCTCTTCCAACGCAGCAACTACCAGGACGTGATGCGCTACGCCGAGGTCGACATGGCGGTTGCGGCCGACGCAGAGGCGACGCTGCCGGCGCTGATCGAGGAGATCAAACGGCAGACGAGCGACGCGCGCCGCGAAGCGTTCCGGCAGCGCGGCGCGAGAGTCGCCGAGACGAACCGCAACACCTACGAGCGCGCACGAGCCGACGCGACGTACGGCTGGGACGCGAGCCCCGTCAGCACCGCGCGCCTCTCGATGGAGCTCTGGGCTCAGCTCAAGAATGAGGACTGGTCGTACGTGACGGGATGGGTGAACTGGCCGCTGCGTCTCTGGAACTTCGACAAGCATTACCAGTACATCGGTCGAGCGGGCGCCGAGGGGGTCGGCTATTACGCGCCGGCCTCGGTAGGCGCGGCGCTCGCGAACAAGAAGCACGGCCGGATCAGCGTGTCGATTCAGCCGGACGGCGACATGATGGTCGCGCCGGGCGCGCTCTGGACCGCGGCGCGGCATCAAATCCCGCTCTTGGTCGTGATGCAGAACAATCGCGCGTATCACCAAGAGGTGATGTGGTTCCAGCGCGAAGCGCTGTTGCGCAACCGCAGCCTCGAGCTCGCGCACACGGGCTTCGGGCTCGGCGATCCGAACATCGACTTCGCGAAGATGGCGCAGAGCATGGGCGTCGCGGCGTCGGGACCGATCACGGATCCGAAGGATCTAGCGGGCGCGATTCGCCGTGGACTCGCGGTCGTGAAGAACGGCGAGCCGTACCTGATCGACGTCGTCACGCAGCCGCGATGAGGTGTTTCCTCCTCGCGATCGCACTGCTCTGCGCGCTGACAGGCGTCGTGCACGCCCAGTCGTCGAAATCGACGCGGCCATCGGCGGCGAACGGCAAGGCCGTGTTCATGCGCGTGGGCTGCTATACGTGCCACGGCACGGTCGGCCAGGGCGGCGCCGGCGCGCGGCTCGCGCCGAGCACGATGCCGCTTCCCGCGATGCAGGTCTGGGTTCGCGGCGGGACGCCGGGCTGGTCGATCGCGCGCGGGATGCCCGCGTTCCCGACGACCGTGCTCTCGGACAGCGAGCTCGCGGACGTGCAGGCGTACCTCGCGAGCCTGCCTCCGCCACCGAAGCCAGACGACATCGCGCTGCTGCGGCCGTAGACACGCGGCATCAGCGCCCGACCTTGCTAGCCCTCCAACCGCTGCGTTCGCTTGTGCTTCAGCGGAAGCGCTTGCGATACGAGTGCTGCGTCTTCTCCCGAACGTAGCCGAGCGCTTCGTAGAACGGATGCGAGAGCTCGCGTGTTACGTTCGAGCGAACCGTCACGGTCGTCAACCCCCGCGACCGAGCCCACTGCTCCGCCGCGTCGACGAGCGCGCGCCCCAGTCCGCGTCTGCGCGCAGCGCTGTCGACGACGAGCCCGATTAGCTCCGCTCGGTCGGCCGTTTGCATCGAGGTTCGCTGCTCGACGTGCATCCAGCCGAGAAGTCGATCTCCGTGGCCGTCGATAACCGCAATCAAGTGACGCGAGTCAGCGAGCAATCGATCGAGCGCGGCGTGTATTTCATCGATCGAGATCGAGTAGCCGAGCTCGGCAGACAGGCGGGCTATTTCGACGGCGTCGGACGTCTTTGCGGGACGGATCTCTGAGCGGCCCACGAGTCGCGTCACTCGTGTACGAACGACAACGCAATGGCGCCTGACACCTCGATCCCGTTCTGGTCTAGGTGGAACTCGAGTGGCCCGGCGCTCGCGGCGACGAGACTGCCGTCGAGCGTGCCCTTGACGAGCACGTCCTTCGGGCTCGCGGCGCGAGCCAGCGAGACCGTCAGCATATATGTGCTCGACTGGCTGAGCTCGATCACGAGCGCGAGCTTGTACTTGTCGAGCGCAACTTCGATCGGCGCTGCCGGCGTGACGTCGGAGGCCGACTGAACTGTCTTGAGCTCGGCCCCCTCACGCACGTTGAGCTCGTAGTGAGCGCGGAGACGATCAGCTGCGTCGGCCGATGTTGCGACCGCGAAAGCGACGATTGCGAGCAGCGACTTGCGCATGAGGTTAGTCCTTGCGAAAACGCAATGCGATGAGCTGAGAGCCGGCGCCCGTCGCCACGTAGACGGCACGTCGATTGGAGACGAGCTTCGCGAGCCAATCGAATGCGCCGCCGTCGATGAGCGGCACATCGGAGCCGTCAGGGGCGTTCACCCAAATCTGAAAGCGCAATCCTCCCGAGTAATACGCGTGCTCGAGCGATTTGCGCACCGCGAGATCGCCGAATGACTCGGCGATGCGGTCGGCGACCGCCTCTCGCTCGGCCGTCGCGAGAATGTCAACGCGACGTTTGCCGAAGGCATACCCGTTTCGCTCGAGGCGGTCGAGTGCGCCGAGCATTGCGCGCACGTGGCGTTCGACGGCTTCCACGGTGAACGCATGGTCTTTCGTTTCGCGCCCGCCGCTGGCGAGCGCGAAGATACGAAAATGCTGCGAGTAGCCCGCTTGCTTGGGCACAGGTTGCGCACGGACCACGCGTTGGCCCGTCGCTAAATGCACTGGGGCTGTCGGCCGCGTGCGCAACCGCAACGCACACTCGAGCGCGAGCACGTTCGTCGGGTCGGAAACGACTTCGGTCATGCGCAGCGCGGACAGCACTCGATGCTGGCCGGTGATTGCAACCGTCGAGCAAGCGCCGAGCGGCGCGACCGGCGATAGGTCGAGAGCTTCGAACTCTGCAGCCGCTGCCAGGAAGTCAGAATCGATCGCGATCGCCTCACGCAAATCGACGGGCGCAGGGGAACAGAACCCGTCCCGCCCGTATTGCGCGAGAACCTCCGCCGCAGATCTCGCGCCTGCCCTGCGCTGCATGACTTCGAGAAGCACCGAGTGCAGTTGCGAGCCTGCCAACCCGGATGCGAGCTGCTCGAACGACGCCGAGCCGATCGTCTCGACAATCCAGTCGCGATCGGACATGGAGCGCTATCGCGCAGCGGCGCCAAGCGCCGCCGCCGCGGCGAGCTTCTGCTTCGCTTGCCAAGGGGGGCCGACCGATCGACCCATCTCTTGCAAGAATGCGTCGATGTCCTCGCGGCCGGCCGCCGCCGCGGCATCCTGAAACACGTGCTCGGTGTCGTACCAGCTCACGGTCCAGCCACGCGCGACAGCCGCGTTGGCGAGGGCTTCCCGATACATGATGGAGTCCGCCATGGTCGCCGCGCGGGCATCGGCGATCCGCTCCTCGGTCGTAGGCGGAAGCGCCGGGCATACGCGCAGCGCGATGCCCGTAATGGCCAACGGCACGGTCGCGGCCAGCGCCTCGAGACTCTCGCGCGCGCCCTGCCCGGCGGCTTCGCGAACGCGCTCGACGAGCGCCACCGCGTCGGACAGCGCCATCGGCCGGGCCCACGGACTGTTCAAGTAGCGGCCCACTGCCCACGATCCCTCGTGGTGATAGGGATGTGTGGGGAGACCGGTGGTGAGGTCGACGCGGCGCCTGTCGAGAATCTCTCTGCTCGGTCCGAGCGTGACGAGCACCGCCGAGTTGCCGTGCTCGGCAACGCCGACGCATGCGCCTCGCGTTTCCACGAGTCGGCTCAGCCGCGCGCCGAGCGGCGTTGAACGCCGGCCTTGGACTTGCCGGCCGATGATTTCTTCGCGGATCGTTCGGCAGCCGACGCCATGTTCAGCGCCACCGCGGAGCGAACGAGCGCCTTCAGCGCGTTCTCGTCGATCGCGTCGCCTTCGCTGAAGTCGATCGCGCGCCGCGTATTGCCTTCGAGGCTCGAGTTGAAGAGGCGCGAGGGATCGTCGAGCGCGGCGCCTTTGGCGAACGTCGTCTTCACCACGCTCTTGTACGTCTCGCCGGTGCAGATGATTCCCGCGTGCGACCACACCGGGACATTCCCCCACTTCCACTCCTCGACCACGTCGGGATCGGCCTCTTTGATGATCGCTCGAACGCGCGCGAGCGTCTCGCCGCGCCAGTCGTTGAGCTCCTTGATCTTCGCGTCGATGAGCTGCGACGCCGAGTCCTTTCCGCCACCCTGGATTTTCTTCGTGCTCGTCTTCTTCATTTTCCTGTGCTCCCGAAACTCCATGCTTAGAATTCGACAGCGTCAGATTTCGAGTGCGCCCCGCGCCGAGACACGCCTAGCCAGCGCGGCACGTCCTGCGCATATCGCGTCCAAGCTTCGCCATGCGTCTGGGCCAGCCATGGCTCCTCACCGAAAACCACACGCAGATGAAACGCCACAAGGACCGCAAGAGCATAAGCACCTAACAGGGGTGAACGGAAGCCGATAGCCCAGCCCAAAAGCACCATGAAGACGGCAACGTACATGGGATTCCGTGAGAACCGATACAGTCCGGTAACGACGAGGTGCCGCGGCGGATCCCACGGCGCAAGAGTACCGCGGCCGGCGACATAGAAGTCCCGCACGCACCAGAGCAGCAGAACGACGCCGATCGCGAGCACGGCGAAACCCGAGCCGCTAAACGCTGTATGGAGCGGCCTCGGCCAGATCAACAACAGTGGAGCGGCGAACGCGACCAGCCCGGGAAGAGCCAGGAACGCGAGCAGGGCGCGCAACACGAGCATCCTGGACCCCGCCGGCACCTACGGCGCTATCGAGACGCGGGACGCGGCTCGCGGTCGAAGGCGCCGATCTTCGCGAAGTAGTCGGTTATCGGACGCTGCGCGAGAAACGCGTCGACCTCGGCGACGAAGCGCGGATCGAAGCTCGCCCTTCTTGATGAAGCAGTTCCGCAATATCGGGTCGTTCTTCCACACGTACAGCTCTTCGCATGCCTGCTCGACCATGCGCTGACGATGTTGAGCCTTCGCAAGCATGTTCGCTTGTCGCACCTGGCGCGAGAGATAGCCCAGCGTCACCAGAACGCCAATCGCGGCTAACAAATTAGCAATCGATCCGAGGTCGCTCAGCGTCATTTGCGCAGTACCTTTCAATGAAACCGCGGCAAGCATACGGGAACCCGCTGTTGGTCAGGGCCGGCCCTCAGGCATGCAGCTTGCATAAGGCTCCAAGTAACGGGCGAGACAGGAGCGGATGCAAATGAAAGTCATGACGTGCAGAGAATTAGGTGGGCCTTGTGATCACAGGCTGTCCGCGTCGACCTGGGACGAAATGGTTAGGACCATGACCAAGCACGTCATGGAGAGACATCCCGATACGGCAAAGGAAATGGAAAGGATGCACAGCCAGGATCCGCGCCGGTGGGGACGTGAGATGAAGCCGAAGTGGGAGGCGAAGGTAGACGTCTAGCAGTCCCGGTTAGCATACCGCGCCGCCGCGCGCTCGAATTCGGCGGCGGCGTATGACGCTCGCGTCGGCGGCGGTCGCCGTCTTCAGCTAAGTAGCGGATGTAAGCGCCGAATGCGCGCGAACCTTCTTGCTTGCGAGCAACCACGCCAAATACGCCGCTGCGACGACATCATAGGCAATACAGAACGATGGCCACCAAGCAGGCACGCCGCGATTCGCGTAAATGTGTGGATGGGCTAAGTCGAACACGCCATGTGCCCCGAGCGCGGCCACCACAAGCCACAACGTGGACCTGAAGCCGGCGAGTGCAAGGCCGATAAAACCGATGGCTACCGCCGACTCGACGATGAGAACCTGCGTCGAGCCTCCGATGAGGGCAAAAAGCACGTAGTACAACGCGATGACGATCATCACGGCTGGATAGAGCGCTCGATCTCGATCCAAGCCACAGAGCGTGCACATGCCACCGACGCCGAGAGCCAGGACCACGCCGAGCACAACACTCACGTTGCGTTCTCGGCGGCCGTCCGTTGCCACAGGTCCGTCGTCAATCGAGGTACATCCACGTCGATGCACCATCGAAATGTCTGATGCGCACACCGACGCGAGCAGACGGCTCGAAGTTCATGGCGTTCACCGCTACCGTTTGTGTACGACGCTTCGTTCGATACGCGTAATGCGTCACGCAACCGCATTTCTTGCACCGGTAGTACGTCCGCGTTCGCCGGTTCCAAGAGTACTTTGATAGACCGCCCTTCGGAGCTTGGATCGTCACCACACTTGCCGAATAGTATGCCCAAAGGGCGCCATACCGGCGGCAGATCGAGCAATTGCAGCTCGTGAGGGTGCGCAACATCCGCGGGACGTGAACTCGTACCGCGCCGCAATGACACGTTGCAGCGAGTGTTGTCGTCCGGCGGGACATGCTTGGACGGCTAGCGCTTCGATTCGAGGGTAACTTCGTAGAGCGGAGCAATGCTTAACTCTTTCGCATCACGATATCGTCGCCGCGACGATGCCCGACACGCTGGAAGCCCATGCTGCCGAGCATGGCAGCCTGTTGGCAAGCGGATTACCCAATTGAGCCAGTGCTGCATCCCGTCTGGCGAGGCGCGCGCGACTCGAGCCTCTTGAAGCGCTCCTCGAGCCACGCCGAGGATTGCGGAGGCGAGTTTTACGCGGCACCCAAGTTCAGTCGGAACTCGAGCCCGTAGTCCTTGAACCCCAGGCGCTCGTAGAGCTCGTGGACTTTCGGCCGCGACGCGCGACTCGTGGCAATCAGCTTGTAGCAGCCGGCTTCGCGAGCCGCCGCTATGACCTCGCTGACGAGCGCCGTGCCCAATCCACTCCCTCGCTGGGTTTCGGCCACGAAAACATCTTCGAGCAAACCGAACGGCGCGTCGTGCAGGTCGTTGGTCATTAAGTAGAGGTACGCTCGCGCGACTTCATTACCATCAGCATTGATCGAAAAGCGGATGCCGCGAGCCGGTTGGTTTCGGCGGTCGATCTTCAAGGTTGATCTCCAGATGTGGTGGCAAACGCGGTAGCTCAGCATCGACGACGGGATTCAGGCATACCGTCGCCGACTGTGGCGCGCACCGGAATCCCCGTGGGGTCGAATCCTTCGAGGCAGAAGACGTTGATGCCGAAATAGTCCGCGGTGATTCGTTTTCTGTGAAAGGTATAGATCCGACTGCAATGCGCACGACGGTGCTGCCCAACGACCACAGTTTAGCGGCGGCGGGCGGGGCAACGGAACGCACTCAGCATCTGGATGAGGGCGGTACTAAGCCGCGGCTAAGAGCTTGCTTAACGGACGTCCGGTCCCCCCGCCTCGGCGATCAACGCCTTGAGCTCCGGCACGCAGGATCCGCAATTCGTGCCAGCGCGCAGGACCTTGCCGATCGCGTCGGCCGACACGAGCTCTTGCGTGCGAATCGCACGCAAGAGCGTCGAACGGCCCACCGAAAAGCACGAGCAAACGATCGGTCCTGCCTCGAGCGCAGGTTTCGACGGCCGGCCCGCCAAGATCGCGAGCCGCGACGCGTCGCTCAACGTCTCCTCTGCGAACAGTCCGGCGATCCAGCCGCGCGAGGGTAACGCCTTGGTGCGCGCGATAAACACGCACGCCTGCAGCCGCTCGCCGGCGACGCACGCGCCGCGATAGCGTCCCGCCGAATCGATGAGCTCTACACGCTCTTCGCGGGACCCGAGCAAAGCATCCGCCCATTCGGGCCACGATCCGGGGATCTGCTCTCCCGCGAGCTCATAGCGCCAGTAACCCTGCCCTCGCGCACGCGCGAGGTACGCGCCGCCATCGATCGAGAGAGGCTCGCGCGACAACGCGAATCCGTGCCACGCCGGCTCGTAGCGTCGGATGCTCACGGGCGTGTGCTTGAACTCCGGCTGTCCGGATACGGGATCTGCTGCCGGCGCAATCAACGCGCCGACCCTCGCATCGCTCGCGAACCGCGCGCTCCAATGGATCGGCACGAAAACATGACCCGCGCCGACGGAGTCCCCGACATCCGCGCGCACGACGACACGCCCCGTGTCGCTGCGGACCTCGACGAGGTCACCGGACGTGACGCCGAACCGCGCCGCGTCGACCGGATGCACGATCACAAACGGCTCCGGGTTGTGCGCCATCAGCCGCGCAGAGCGCCCCGTCCGAGTCATCGTGTGCCACTGGTCGCGGATCCGTCCCGTGTTGAGAACGAGCGGATATTCGGCGCTGGGCCGAACTGCGGGTGCGCGCGGCGGCGTTGCGACGAGGTGCGCTTTGCCGCTGGGCGTGTAGAAGCGGCCATCCGCGAACGGTCGCGCGCCGGCTGTAGCCGGCTCGGCCGTGCGCGGCGCGTTCCGCTTCGCGGCGCCGTCAGACGCCCGCCGAGGCCACTGGAACGGCGCGAGCGCGTCGTACTGCGCGTCCGTGAGCTCCGCGCAGGCGCCGATGTCGAACGCGCGCGTGCCGTCGTTTTCGAACGCAGAGAGCCGCGCGTGCTCGCGAAACACGTCCGCGGAGCTCCGGTATTCGAACTGCGCGCCGAAGCCCATACGCCGCGCGACGTCTGTGACAATCCGCCAGTCCGCGCGACTCTCCGCGGGCTCCGGCAGGAACCGGCGCTGCCGCGATATCCGCCGCTCGGAGTTCGTCACCGTGCCGGACTTCTCGCCCCAAGTCGCCGCGGGCAGCAGCACGTGCGCGCACGCGGTCGTGTCCGTGTCGCGCACGCAATCCGACACGACCACGAGCTCGCAGCGCCCGAGCGCGCGACGCACGCGCTCGGCGTCCGGCATGCTGACGACCGGATTCGTCGACATGATCCAGATCGCCTTGATCCGGCCGGCGTCGAGCCCGTCGAACATATCGACCGCCTTCAGGCCGGGAGCGGTCGCCAGCCGCGGCGCGTTCCAAAACCGCCGCAGGCGATCGACGTTCGCGGGCGCGAAGTCCATGTGCGCCGCGAGCTGGTTCGCGAGACCGCCGACTTCGCGGCCGCCCATCGCATTCGGCTGCCCCGTGAGCGAGAACGGGCCCATCCCGGGCCTGCCAATGCGTCCCGTCGCGAGATGCACGTTCACGATTGCGTTCACCTTGTCGGTGCCGCTCGTCGATTGGTTCACGCCCTGCGAAAACGCGGTCACGACGCGAGGCGTGCGCCCGAACCAGCGATAGAGCTCGAGCACGTCGTCCTCGTCGAGGCCGCAGGCGACCGCAACGGCCAGCACCGACGGGGCGCTCTCTTTCGCGACGGACAGCGCGGCGCCGAAGCCTTCGATGTGCGCGTCGAGGAACTCCCAATCGAGGGCGTCGTCGCGGCGCAGGTGATTGAGCAAGCCGTTGAACAGGATCACGTCGGTGCCGGGGCGAAGCTGGAGGAACAGATCGGCGATGTCGCACGTCGCGGTGCGGCGCGGATCGATCACGACGACACGCAGGTTGTCGTTTTTGCTCTTCGCTTGCACGATCCGCTGGTAGAGCACCGGGTGGCACCACGCGAGGTTGCTGCCGACGAGCACGATGAGGTCCGCTTGCTCGAGGTCGGTGTAGTCGCACGGCACGGTATCGGTGCCGAATGCGCGCTTGTACCCCGCAACTGCAGACGCCATGCAGAGCCGCGAGTTCGTGTCGATGTTCGCGCTGCCGATGAAGCCCTTCATGAGCTTGTTGGCGACGTAGTAGTCCTCGGTGAGCAGCTGACCCGAGACATAGAACGCGACCGAGTCGGGCCCGCACGCGTCGATCACACGCCGGAATCCGTTCGCGACGACATCGAGCGCCTCTTCCCAGCTCGCGCGCCGGCCGCGGATCTCTGGATACAGCAGGCGCCCCTCGAGACCGAGCGTCTCGGCGAGCGCGGCGCCCTTCGAGCAGATGAGGCCGCGGTTCGCCGGATGATCAGGATCGGGCGCCACGCTCACTTCCCCGCCCGCCAGCCGCTCGGCCTTGAGGCCGCAGCCGACTCCGCAGTACGGGCACGTCGTTTGTACAGCTGCGCCCGCGTCGCTCTCCACCGTCACGCGCCCGGCACGTCGATCGCGACGCGGCCGTCGACGACCCGCGTCGCAAACGCCGGCGTGCAGCCCGTGTCGGCACCGACCGCGCTGCCGCTGCGCAGGTCGATCACCCACTCGTGCAGCGGGCACGTGACGCGGTAGCCGTGCACGATGCCCTGCGACAACGGCCCGCCGCGATGCGGGCACTGGTCGCGCAGCGCGAACACTTGTCCTTCCCCGGTTCTGAACACGGCGATGTCGATGACACCGACGCGCACGACGCGCGCGCCGCGCGGCGGCAACCCGTCGAGCGGCCCGACGTCGAGCCAGCTCATGTGCGCGCCTCGAGCGGCGCGAATTCGGCCGCGTCCTTGCCGTGCGCGCGTTCGGCCCAGGGATCGACTTGCGAGTACTTCTGCGCCACGAGAAAGCGCGAGTAGAGCGCTTGCCTGCCGGCGGCGTCGACGACGATCTTGTCGCGCACGTGCGAGAGCCCGACGCGTTCGATCCACGGCGCCGTGCGCTCGAGATACCGCGCCTCCTCGCGATAGAGCTGCAAGAACGCGCAGCAGTGCTCGATCACGTCTTCCTCCGTTGCGACCTTGCAGAGGAAATCCGTCGCTCGAACCTTGATGCCGCCGTTGCCGCCGACGTGCAGCTCGTACCCAGAGTCGACGCAGACGACGCCGAGGTCCTTGATCGTCGCCTCCGCGCAATTGCGTGGGCAGCCGGATACCGCGAGCTTCACCTTGTGCGGATGCCATGAGCCCCAAGTCGTGCGCTCGAGCTTGATGCCGAGGCCGGTCGAGTCCTGAGTGCCGAACCGGCACCACTCTTTGCCGACGCAGGTCTTCACGGTCCGCAGCGCCTTGCCGTACGCGTGACCGGAGACGAACCCAGCCTCGCTCAGGTCCTTCCACACCCGCGGCAGGTCTTCCTTCTTCACGCCGAGCAGATCGATGCGCTGACCGCCCGTGACCTTCACGGTCGGCACGGCGTATTTCTCGGCGACGTCCGCAATTGCGCGGAGCTCTTTCGCCGACGTCACGCCGCCCCAGATCCTCGGCACGACGGAGTACGTGCCGTCGCGCTGAATGTTGCCGTGCGCGCGCTCGTTGATGAACCGCGACTGCTTGTCGTCCTCGTACTCGCCGGGCCACGCGCAGAGCAGATAGAAGTTCAGTGCCGGGCGGCACTTGTGGCAACCGTCCGGCGTCTTCCACTCGAGGAACTCCATGGCTCTCGGAATGCTCTTGAGCTTCTCGCGCACGATCGTCTGGCGCACTTCCTCGTGCGTGTGGATCGTGCACGGACACATCGGCTTCTTTGCAGGCGTCTCGGAGTAGTCGCCGCCAAGCGTGTTCGCGAGCAACTGCTCGACGAGTCCCGTGCAGGAGCCGCAAGACGAGGACGCTTTGGTGTGGGCGCGAACGTCGTCGAGCGTGAACAAGCTCTTCGCCGTGATGGCTTTGACGATGTCGCCCTTACAGACGCCGTTGCAGCCGCAGATCTCGGCGTTATCCGGTAGCGCCGTCACCCCGGCCGCGCCCGCCAGGCCCGAGTCGCCGAGATGCGCCTGACCAAAGAGCAGGCTCTCGCGGAAGTCCGCGATCGGCGTGCCCTCGCGTAGCAGCTGGAAGTACCAAGCGCCGTCGACGGTATCGCCATAGAGCACGGCGCCGCGGATCTTGTCGTCCTTCACGACGATTTTCTTGTAGACGCCGCGCGCCGCGTCCTTGAACACGAGCTCCTCGGTGTCGGCGCCGCCGCTGAAGTCGCCGGCCGAGAAGAGATCGATGCCCGTGACCTTGAGCTTCGTCGACGTCTGCGAGCCCGCGTAGCGGCCGATGCCGAACTCGGCGAGATGGTTCGCGAGCACCTTCGCCTGCTCGAACAACGGCGCGACCAGCCCATAGCACGCGCCGCGGTGCTGCACGCACTCGCCGAGCGCGTAGATCCGAGGATCGAACGTCTGCATCGTGTCGCTCACGAGCACGCCGCGCTCGCACGCGAGACCGCTCGCCTTCGCGAGCGCCGCGTTCGGCCGTATGCCGACCGCCATCACGACGAGATCGGCCGGCAGCTCCGTGCCGTCCCCGAAGCGCACGGCGCGCACGCGCTCGTCGCCGACGATTTCCTTGGTCTGTGCCGGCATCCTGAACTCGAGTCCCCGCTCTTCGAGCGAGCGGCGCAAGAGATCGCCGGCCGCGGGATCGAGCTGGCGCTCCATCAGCGTCGGTAGCAAATGCACGACGGTCACTTTCATGCCGCGCTTCTGCAAGCCGTATGCGGCCTCGAGACCGAGCAACCCGCCGCCGATCACGATCGCGTGCTTGAAGTCGCGCGCGGCGGAGATCATCTTGTCGACGTCCGCGATGTCGCGATAAGTGACGACTCCCGGCAGCTCCTTGCCCGGCAACGGCAGCACGACTGGATTCGAGCCGGTCGCGAGGATCAGCCGGTCGTACGGCGCCTCGACGCCCGACGCCGCGATGACACGCCGGCGCGCACGATCGATCTTCACGACCTCGTCGCCCGCGATCAAACGAATGCGGCGCTCGTCGTACCACTCGCGCGTGTTCAGCATGATGTCGGCGATCGTCTTCTCGGACGCGAGCACGGGCGAGAGCAGGATCCGGTTGTAGTTCCCGTGAGGCTCGGCGCCGAACACGGTGATGTCGTACAGGTCCGGGGCAAGCTCCAGCAGCTCCTCGATCGCCCGCATCCCGGCCATGCCGTTGCCTACGAGGACCAACTTCCGCTTAGCACGGGCGGGGCCGCTGTCGAGACGCGCCCGCGCCTCGACGGCTTCTCGCGTAAGTCCGGTGTCGTGGCCCATCGTGGGGTCCTTCAAAAGGCGTAGTCGACGGAGGCCCAGAGCTTCGTCGTATCCGTGTAGAGCGTGTCGGCGTTGTAGCTGGCGTACTTCAATGTCAGCGCCATGCGCTCGGTCTTCGCGACGAGCTGGAGGTCGAGCTCGTCGCCGTAGTGGCTCGAGCCGCGGTCGGCCTCGAAGTTGTGCCACCAGCCGAGCGCGCTCAGGCTCTTGAATGCGCCGCGCATGCCGAGCGTGTAGCCAACCTTCACGTAGCCGTCGTCGATGCCGCCGGCCGGCGTCGCGAGGAACTTGTCGGCCCAGCCTTGGAACGCGTGCAGCGTCGCGAGCGGCGTCGCGAAACCGACCGCGCCGTTGCTCCCGAGCACCTCGTAGCCGATGCCGACCGTGAGCTTCTTGATCTCGAGCCCGCCCTCGAGCAAGTAGTAGTCGTCGGTGTAGTGCGCGGGATTCTTGGCCACGTCGGATTGAGTCGCATAAGACAGCGCGTACGTCGCCCGGAGCTTCCCGAGCGGCTTCGCGCCGGCGAGCCGCGCTCCGAACGTGTTGCTCGACTGGCTCGCGGCCTCGTCGATGTCGAGGTAATAGTCGAACACCGTGAGCGTGACGGCCGACCACGGCTTCGCGACGTTCGCGAGCACGACGTCGCCACGCCAGCGGCCGGCCGGAGAGTCCGGGCCGAACACGCGATTCACTTGGCTCGCATACGTCACGTCGGCCTTGATGCTCGTGCCCGCGATCTGCGCACGCAGCGCGTCGAACGTCTGCTCGTTCTGGCGCCAACCGACGTTGCCGACGAACCGCTGGTCGTCGATCACGATCCGTTGGCGTCCTGCAGTCAACGTCGTGTGATCGAGCGATTTGTTGATCAGCTCGAAGCGGTTCACCGCCGTGAAGTTCGCCGGGTCTGCGACGACGGGATACTGAGCTTGGCCGTTCGTCGTGCTGTTGTAGTCGTCGACCGGGTCGCCGACCCAGACGCCTTCCGCGAGGAACGCAGTCTTGTGCCATGGCGCTGTCTGCAGCCCCGCTCGCAGCCGGCTCGTGAGCGCCTCGGCGTCCTCGCTGAATCCTTTTTGCTCGACGCCTTCGTAGCGCAGGCGCATGTCGACGATGAAGTCCGACGCTCGCAGCGCCTGCTCGAACGTCTCGTCCGCGCTCGCTGCGTCCGCGCCTGCGACGGCGACTGCGAGACACGCCACTGCACGCGCCGTACCCCTACGCCGTGCGTCGTGCCAACCCGCTCCCTTCATCCTGCCCGTGCTAGTCATTCGGTTCGCTCCTTCCGCGGCCTTCTCTTCGTCACTTACCGAGCTGCGCGGCCCTTACGCGGCCGCCGTCGCCTCTGCCTTCGCGCGCTCACAGCCCGCGAGGAAATCGAGAACCTCTTGCCGGTACGCGTAGTAGTCCGGGTGCTCGAGCAGCGCCTTGCGGCTGCGAGGCCGCGGAAGCGCGACCTGCATCACCCTGCCGACCTTCGCGTGTGGGCCGTTCGTCATCATCACGACGCGATCGGCGAGCAGAATCGCCTCGTCGACGTCGTGCGTGACGCAGATCGCCGTGACTTGCGTGCGCGACCAAACCTCCATCAACAGCTCTTGGAGCTCCCATCGCGTGAGCGAGTCGAGCATCCCGAAAGGCTCGTCGAGCAACAGCAGTTTCGGGTTCAGTGCGAACGCGCGTGCGATCCCGACGCGCTGGCGCATGCCGTTGGATAGCTCGCTCGCTGGCTTGTCGGCGTCCGCATGTAGCCCGACGCGCGCGAGGTAATAGCGCACGACCTCGGCGCGCTCCGCCTCGCTCGCTCGCGCGTAGACGCGGTCGACGCCGAGCGCGATGTTCTCGGCCGCGGTGAGCCATGGGAACAGGCTCGGTGCCTGGAACACGACGGCGCGCTCGGGCCCCGCGGCCCGCACTTCTTTGCCGTCGACGACGATGCCGCCCGAGCTGACCTCTGTGAGCCCCGCGGCCATCGCGAGAACCGTGGACTTGCCGCAACCCGAATGGCCGATCAGGGAAACGAACTCGCCACGATTCATCTGCAGATCGAATCCGTCGACGACCGTGAGCGGGCCGCTTCGCGTCTCGAACTTTTTCTCGACGCGAAAGAACTCTACGTAGCGGCGCGCGGGGTGCTTGCCGGCGGCCTCGACGTAGGCGCGCGGCGGCTCCTCGCGCGCCGGAAGCGCGGTCACGTTCGTCAGCACGCTCGGCAACGCGACACGCGCGGCTGCGTGCGCGTGCGCAGTTTTTGCGTTACCCGCATCGAGCAGGTAGCGCGTGATGGCGGCGCGCAGGCGACGGAACTCGGCGTCGTCGTCGAGTGCCTTGCGGTCGCGCGGCCGTGCGAGCGACACGGGGAAATCGGGACCGAGCGTCGCGCTCGGCCCGGGGTTCAGCGGGATGATGCGATCGGCAAGGAGTAGCGCCTCGTCGACATCGTTCGTGATCAAGAGCACTGTCTTGCGTTCGCGCTCGGTGATCGCCGCGATCTCGTCTTGGAGCTTCGCGCGAGTGAGGGCATCGAGCGCCGACAGCGGCTCATCCAGTAGCAAGAGCTTCGGCGACATCGCGAGTGCGCGCGCGACTGCGACGCGCTGGCGCATGCCGCCCGAGAGCTCGGCGGGCCGACGGTCGGCGGCGTGCGCGAGCCCCACCATCGCGACGTAGCGCTCGACGAGCGCGCGCCGTGCGGTACGCGGCTCGTTGCGCATCACGACGTCGACAGCGAGCGCGACGTTGCCGCGCACAGAGAGCCACGGCATCAGCGAATAATTCTGGAACACGACACCGCGCTCGTGGCTCGGACCTGTGACGTCGACGCCGTCGAAGAGCACCCGCCCGCTCGTCGGCCGCTCGAGGCCCGCGAGCAGCGAGACGAGCGTCGACTTGCCCGATCCAGAGAAGCCGACGATCGCCACGAGCTCGCCTTCCGCAATCGTGAGGTCGATGCCGCCGAGGACGTGCGCGGCGCCCTCGCCCACTCCGAACGACTTCGTTACACGGCGCAGCTCGAGCAGCGGGCGCGCGCCGCCGGCCGCCGGCAGCTCGCCGAACGGCGCGGGCGCCGCGGCGCTGCGGCAGATGAGCTCACCGAGGTGCGCCTGCCGAAGGCCGCTCATCGGCGCCCCGCCGTGTGGGTCACCGCGGCTTGGAGAGCGAGCATCGTGCGGTCGAGCAGGAAACCGATCACACCGATGGTTAGCACCGCGACCATGATCCGCGCGAGCGAGGCTGCGGAGCCGTTCTGGAACTCGTCCCAGACGAACTTACCGAGCCCCGGGTTCTGTGCGAGCATCTCGGCTGCGATCAGCACCATCCAGCCGACGCCGAGCGAAAGCCGGAGGCCGGTGAAGATCAGCGGCAGCGAAGACGGCAGCACGATCTTCACCACTTTCGTGCGCCATGGCAGCTGGAGCACGCGGCCGACGTTCAACAGATCCTTGTCGATGCTCGCGACGCCGAGCGCGGTGTTGATCAGCGCGGGCCACAGCGAGCAGAGCGTTACCGTCACGGCCGAGGTCACGAACGATTTCCTGAATAACGGGTCGGCCGTCACATAGACCGCGCTCACGACCATCGTGACGATCGGGAGCCACGCAAGGGGCGACACGGGCTTGAAGATTTGCACGAGCGGGTTGATGGCAGCGTTTATCGTCGGCGACAGGCCCGCGACAACGCCGAGCGGCACGGCCACGAGCGCCGCGAGCACGAACCCCGTGAACACGGTCGCGAGGCTCGTAAGGATCTGGTCGAAGTACGTCGGCTTGCCGGTGTACTGCCGCACGCGCACATCAGCGCTCGAATCAGCGGCACGCGCAGCCGCGTTACGGGCTGCCTGGCGCGCGTAGAACTCGGCGCGCTTCGTGCGCTCTGCCTGGTGCTCGGCGACGAGTGCGCCCGCCTCGCGCCAGACCGCCGTCGGACCCGGGATCCCGCCGAGGCTCGTCTCGATGCGCGCGGCGAGAAACGACCATGCAACCAGGAATGCCGCGACCGCGCAGAGCGGAACGCCGAGCTGGCGCCAGAGCTCGCGCGCCTGCCGCTCACGGTCGTCGCCCCTCGCGATCTTCACGAGCGGCACGAGCCAGCCCATGCCGAGCAACGAGAGGTAGGGATTTGCGCGCGCGATCAGTGCAGACATCGTCGTGCTCCTACTTCGCAGTCACGAGATCTTTCGCGTTCGGCCGCTCGTCGCGTTTGAGGCCGATCTTCAAGCTGTCTATGTAGGCGTTCGGCTTGTGAGCGTCGAACGTCACGCCGTCGATGAAGTCGCTCGTCGGCGCGCGGTACCCGTCGCTGGTCCATGGGAAGTCGTCCTGCTTCGCTTTGCCTTCGGCGACGAGCTGTCGAGCTGCTTCAGAATAGATGTCGGGCTTGTAAACCGACCGAGCGGTCGCGTCGTACCACGCGTCGTCTTTGCGCTCAGCGATCTGCCCCCAGCGCCGCATCTGCGTGAGGTACCAGACGGCGTCCGAGTAAAACGGATAGGTCGCGAAATAGCGGAAGAAGACGTTGAAGTCGGGCACCGGGCGCTTGTCGCCGCGCTCGTACTCGAACGTGCCCGTCATCGAGGCCGCGATCACCGCGCGATCGGCGCCGACGTAGTCCGGTTTAGCGAGCATGGTGACGGCGGCCTCACGGTTCGCGTTGCCGTTGGCGTCGAGCCACATCGCGGCACGAATCAGCGCCTTGATCAACGCAACGTGCGTGTGCGGATTCGCGGCAGCCCATTCCGCTGTGACGCCGAACACCTTCTCGGGATTGTTCTTCCAGATCTCGTAGTCGGTGACGACCGGCACGCCGATGCCCTTCACGACGGCCTGCTGATTCCACGGCTCGCCGACCGCGTAGCCATTGATCGTCCCGGCCTCGAGCGTCGCGGGCATTTGCGGCGGCGGCGTGACCGAGAGCAGCACGTCGGCGTCGATCTGGCCCGACGCGTCGCCGCTCGCGTAGTAACCCGGGTGGATCCCGCCCGCGGCGAGCCAGTAGCGGAGCTCGTAGTTGTGCGTCGACACGGGAAAGACCATGCCGAGCTTGAACGGCTTACCCGCCGCCCGGTACGAGTCGACGACGGGCTTCAGCGCGTCCGCCTTGATCGGGTGCACGACCTTCCCATCCGCGCCGAGCGGCACGTTCTTCTTCATGGCAGCCCAAACGTCGTTCGCGACAGTGATTCCATTGCCGTTCAAGTCCATCGAGAACGCGGTGACGACATGCGCCGCGGTGCCGAAGCCGACTGTCGCACCGAGCGGCTGGCCCGCGAGCATGTGCGCGCCGTCGAGCTCGCCCGTGATCACGCGGTCGAGCAACACTTTCCAATTCGCCTGCGGCTCGAGCGTCACGTACAGGCCTTCGTCCTCGAAGTAACCGAGCTCATAGGCAACCGCGAGCGGCGCCATGTCGGTGAGCTTGATGAAGCCGAGCTTGAGCTCGTCCTTCTCGAGCACCGGTGGCGCTGCGCGCGCGCTCGGCGACGCGATCGATGCGAGCGCCGCGCAGGCGGCGAGCGCGACGGCCGATTCTCGTAATCCGATCGACGACTTCCGAGACTGACTCATCGCTTCTCCTCGCTGCCCTGATGCGGAACGAATCCTCTGAAAACGAAAACGCCGCTGAAACACTCCGATTCGCGGAGCGGTTCAGCGGCGTCGCTGATGGGCCCGACCTTGGACCCGATCCTCGCCGCGCTCGATGCACGAGCACGGAGACTTGCGGGCCTACTTACAAATCTCGTGCCAGACGCGTCGTCGCGCCTCGTTCATGACGAAAGTGCTTGCGCGGCGCGGACTCGCGCGTCGCATCGCTCGAGGAGACCGTCGCGCGCTCGCTCGCGTTTGCGCCATCGTGGATCAGTGCACCTTCGCGCGCGCTGCTTGACGGTGCAAATCAAGCGTCCGATCCCGGCGCGACGAAGCGCGTTTGGATGTCGAAGCGCGCGAGGTACCCGTCGACGTCCCGGCCGTCGAACGCGATCCCGTCGAACGCAACCAGCGGTCGCGCCGGCTGCGCGGCGCTCGAGCCGACGCACCGCTCGAGCAGATCCGAGCGAAACACGCGCAAGACCGTGGCGCGCGCGGTCGCACTGCGCGCGAGCTGCCCCCAGCGCACCATCTGCGCATAGATCCATAGCGCGTCCTCAGGTTGCGGGACGTTCGCGGCGCCGCCGTGGAAACGCAGGAAGTCGGCGCCCGCCCGCGACCGCGCGACTCCGAGCAAAAGACCGCCGAGCGCGGCCTCGACGATCTCGGCAGGGGTCCCGAGGTACTCCGTTCTGGAGAGCCGCGCTGCGAGCTCCGGGCGGTTCACCGGCTCGTCGCACCACTCAGCGGCCGCGGCGAGCGCGCGCAACAACGGACCGAGCTGATCCAACCGCCCTTCGAGCGGCGCTCGCACCGAGAGTACCTTCTCGACACTGTGCGGGAAGAGCTGTGACTTCGTCGCGACGATTTCGCCGAGACCGGCAGCGGCCGCCACGCTGTTCCAGGGTTCGCCGACGCAAAAGCCGTCGACGTGGCCCGCGCGCAGGCTCTCGACCATCAATGGCGGCGGGATCGCGACGAGCCTCACGTCCCGGTCGGGATGCACGCCGCAAGACGCGAGCCAGTAGCGCAAGTCGAAGTTGTGGCTCGAGAACGGAAACACCATGCCGAGCGTCGCCGGAGCGTTGCGCGCTCGCAGTGCCGCGGCGAGTGCGCCGCCGGCTTCGGCGGGCGTATCCAGTGCTCGCCCCGGGACCGCGGCGCGCATCTCGTCGGCGAGCCGAGTGGACACGGTGATTGCAGTACCGCCTCGGCTCAACACGAAGGGCACGATTTGCTCGGCGTGCACTTGGCCAACGCCGAGCGTCGAGGCGATCGGCAATGGGCCGAGCGCGTGCGCGCAATCGACATAGCCCAGGTTGAGGTGATCGCGCAGGCTCGCCCACGACGGCTCCTTCACGAGCTCGAGCTCGATGCCCTCCGCCTTCGCGAACCCGAGCTCGCGCGCCGCGACAAGCACCGCGCAATCGACCAGCGGCACGAACGCCGCACTGACCCGTTCAACCATCCCTGCTCCCGGGCTCGAGCAGCGCTGCTGCCGCGACGAGCGAGCGCGCGAGGTCGGCGATCTTGCGGTTTTGATTCATCGCAGTGCGGCGCAGCAGCACGTAGGCGTCTTCCTCGGAGAGGTTGCGCTGCTTCATTAGGATCGCTTTGGCCTGGTCGACGACCTTGCGTTCCTCGAGCGCGAACTTCGCCTGGCTGAGCTCGGTCTGGAGCCGGTCGAACGCATGGAAGCGGCTGATCGTCACGTCGAGGATCGACTTCACGCGCTCCTTGCGGAGGCCATCGACGATGTAGGCCGAGACGCCGGCGTCGATCGCGGCTTGCACCGTCGCGCTGTCGGACTTGTCGACGAACATCGCGATCGGTCGACGCGCGAGCCGGGACACTTGGAACATCTGCTCGAGCGTGTCGCGGCTCGGGTTCTCGAGATCGATCAGGATCACGTCGGGATCGATCTCGGCGATTCGCGGCAGGAGCTTCGCGTCGTCGCGGATGTGATGGACTGCGAGGTCGCCGTAATCGCCACCCTGCTCCGTGCCCGCCTCGCGCAGCCCTTCCTCGAGGATCGCGGCGCGCACCGCGTTCGCATCGATGATCAGAATTCGCAATGGGCGTTGGGTCATGGTCATAGCAAGGCGCTGCGGCAACTCCGCAAAAGCGACGAGCGCAATGCAAGAAGCGTGACCAGCAGCGACGGCGCGTGGTTACGCGGCCAAGTCGGCGTTCCGTGCACTAAACGAGCACGTGTTTAGAGCATGCTGCCCCGCGAGCGGGCACGGCGGGCGTTTCGTTACTTCAGCTGTACCGTCCGCTGCGACGGTCGTTGTGCCCCTACGGTGTGCTTTCAAAACTCTTCGGCAGCTCCGTTGCTCCGTGCTCGATCGCTACCCACGGTTGTTTCTCGTCACACCAGAGGTGCGCTGTGGGCTTTACCCAAGAAGGATCATCGAGTGTTCCGGCTTTGAGGAACGTCAATCCGGGATACGCGTCGCCGCTTGCCCCGATCGGTGAGCCACACCGGGAGCAGAAGCTGCGGAAAAACGGCTTCCCGCTGGCACCCGTGTGATCTTCGTACTGCGCAAGCGTAGTGCCTTCGATTCGTAGGGTATGCGTGGGCACGCCGATATTCAGCGAAAAAGCCGAGCCCGTATTCTTCTGACAGGTTACGCAGTGACAGACAACTACTGCGGCTGCCTCGGCGTCCGTTGCGTATCGAACGCTCCCACAAAGACAAGCTCCGCGAATCTTTGCCATTGTCCTCTCCCGTCTTACTCTGTTGTCGTTGCGCAGCCCACGCCCAGTCGGTCGACACCGATTCTAGTGGCCTATTTCGAGCTTTACGATCTGCCCTTGGACGTGATTGACGCGAACCGTCCTCCCTTCGGCCACCGGGCTGCCTTCTAGGCTCAAAGTATTGAACCCTTGCCTCGTCGCAAACTTCCTGAAGGAGAACCTGCGGCCTGCGACCTCAAAGCTTTCCTCGCTCTTGATCGTCGCCGCGGCGTGAAAATTGACGACGGCCCCCTCGAGCGTTGCGACCTGCTGACCTTTGATCGCGCGGATCAGGCGAAAGTAGTCTCCCCAGGTC
>Ga0070667_100001222_pt1 | contig 23391 bp, 20 predicted proteins | sample KBSS33metaG_FD_64659 | JGI IMG/M metagenome (GOLD analysis project Ga0070667, IMG submission 64659) | Switchgrass rhizosphere microbial communities from Kellogg Biological Station, Michigan, USA - KBS S3-3 metaG | ecosystem: Host-associated > Plants > Roots > Rhizosphere > Soil ... | reverse complement strand
AAGCCTTCGGTGTCGAACACTTCCTGGAACAGGTCCTTGAAGCGGCCGTCATACGCCTTGAGGATGGTGTTCTTGGTCGACAGATAGACCGGCCAACCCAGGTTGAGGCCATAGTTCAGGCTGGCGCGCGCGAAATCGCGGATCGAATCGTCGAGGTTGTACATCGCCATGGCGACGCCCGAGGACGGGAAATCGAACACTTCGAGGTCGATCGATTCGCCGTTCACGCCGTCGAACACCAGGCGCAGCTTGCCGGGGCCGGGAATCAGCGTGTCGGTGGCCTTGTACTGGTCGCCAAAGGCGTGACGGCCCACCACGATCGGGTCGGTCCAGCCTGGCACCAGGCGGGGCACGTTCTGGATCACGATGGGTTCGCGGAAGACGACGCCGCCCAGGATGTTGCGGATCGTGCCGTTGGGCGACTTCCACATTTTCTTGAGGCCGAATTCCTCGACGCGGGCTTCGTCGGGCGTGATCGTGGCGCACTTCACGCCCACGCCGTACTGCTTGATGGCATTGGCCGAATCGATGGTGATCTGGTCACCGGTCTCGTCGCGCTTTTCGACCGAGAGGTCGAAATACTTGAGATCGATATCGAGGTAGGGAAGGATCAGGCGCTCGCGGATCCATTCCCAAATGATCCGGGTCATCTCGTCGCCGTCGATCTCGACGACCGGGTTCTTCACCTTGATCTTCGCCATAGCCGTTCTGTTGCCTTGCCTGGGGAGTTGAACTTACCGCCCCCTTAGCAGGTGCGGAACGGGGTGCAAGCACGTGTGCCGGCGATTCTTGGCCATGATTGCGGTTTTGCCGTCATGGTTTGCGAGCAGGTGCGCTGCGCAGGTCATAGATCGCTTCGCCCACGCGTACGCGGTGGCGGCGGGCGATGTGCCAGCCTGCGCTCTCCAGAAGGCGGGCAAAGCGCAAGGGACCGAGGCGGTGCAGCCAGATCACATCCTTGCGGCGCAGGCGCAGCGCCCAGAGCACATCCTGCACCGACGCGTGGTTGTAGGACAGCACGACCCGGTCGAACTGCCGCAGTTCACGGAACAGGCGGGGAAGGTCGGTGACATATTCGACCACGCCCAGCATGGCAGCGGCGCGATGGGCAAATCGGGGCAGGGGATCGGCATTGAGATCGGTCAGCACCGTGCCTGGGCCGCGATCGACGATGTCCACCGGCACATAGGCCGTCGTTGCAGGCAGATGGTCGCGCAGCGGCATCAGCCCGCAGCCGATATCCACCACCCCAGGTTCGCCCGCCAGCCACACCGCCGCCTGGCGCGTGCGGCGATCCCACCGGTCCTGCAGGGCAGACCAGTACAGGCGCTGGCATGCCAGGCTCGCAGCGGTGGGGGCATCAGTCATTGCCCGCAGGTGGCCCGGCCGGCTTGTGTCGATCAAGGCCAGTTGGCTCGCTTGTGGCGCTATTGCCGCCCACTCCTGACGGCGAAAGCAAGCCTTTCGGGGCATATCAATTAAATTTGTAGACATTTATCGGGTGCGCATCAGGAATCCGCCGCCTAGCGACCCACCGCCTTTTCCCGAACGGAGCATGCCATGCCGCCCACTCACTTGTCCCGCCGCGCTGCCCTTGCCGGCCTTGCCGTGGGCGGTGCTGCCCTTGCCTCGCCGGCTATTGCCGCGCCCGACCGGGGCAAGAAGCTCAACTTCCTGTACATCATGGCCGATGACATGGGCTATGCCGATGTCTCGTGCTATGGCCGGCGCGATTATGCGACCCCGGCGATCGACGCCCTGGCGGCGCAGGGCGTGCGCTTTACCCAGGCCTATGCCAACAGTGCGGTGTGCACCGCCACGCGCGTTGCGCTGATTACCGGGCGCTACCAGTATCGCCTGCCAGTAGGGCTGGAAGAGCCCCTGGCCCAGCGGGCGCTTGGCCTGCCGCCCAGCCAGCCCACGCTGCCCTCGCTGCTGCGCAAGGCCGGCTATGCCACCGGGCTGATCGGCAAGTGGCACCTGGGCAGCCTGCCCGATTACGATCCGCTCAAAAGTGGCTATGACGAATTCTGGGGCATCCGCAGCGGCGCGGTGGATTACTATACCCACGCCACGTCGGGCGGAAAGCCCGACCTGTGGGACGGCGCCACGCCGGTGCAACAGGCCGGCTACCTGACCGACCTGATCGGCGACCATGCCGTGGCGGCGGTGAAGCGCAACGCCGGGATCGGCAAGCCCTGGCTGCTCAGCCTGCACTTCACCGCGCCGCACTGGCCGTGGGAAACGCCGGGCGATGAGAGCGAGTCCAAGCGTCTTGCCCAGTCCAAGGACCCGGAAGCGCTGATGCATTTCGATGGCGGCAACCAGAAGGCCTATGCGGCGATGGTCCAGCGCCTCGACATGCAAGTCGGCCGCATTCTCAAGGCCTTGGGCGATTCGGGACAGGCAGAGAACACCGTGGTGGTATTCACCAGCGACAACGGTGGCGAACGCTTTGCCGATACCTGGCCTTTCACCGGCAAGAAGACCGAACTGCTCGAAGGGGGCTTGCGCATTCCGGCCATCGTGCGCTGGCCCGGTCTGACGCAGGCGGGCACCACCAGCGATGCGCAGATCATTTCGATGGACTGGTTGCCCACGTTCGTGGCGGCAGCGGGCGGCGCACCCGATCGGGCCTTTGCGCCCGACGGAACCGATATCCGCGCCGCCATCGGTGGCGGGGCCTTGCCCGAGCGCACGCTCTATTGGCGCTACAAGCTGCACGACCAGCAAGCGGCGCGGCGCGGGAAATGGAAGTATCTGAAAATCGGTGACAACAGCTTCCTGTTCGATGTGGAGGCCGACCCACTGGAGCGGGCAAACCTGAAAACGCTGCATCCCGATGTCTTTGCCGCGTTGACGCAGGACTGGAACCGCTGGAATGCCACGATGCTGCCGCTCGATCCGCAAAGCTACAGCCACGGCTTTACCGCGAGCAAGCTGGCCGATCACTTCATTGCGGGTGATTGAGGCCCTTGCTGGTCAAGGCAGCGCGGTCAGCCTGAGATAGCCGATCAGGCGCGCGCCATCGCGGCGGGGCAGCCCGGCGGCCTGCGCTGCCGGGTCTGGCTGGCGGCTGCCGATCGTGGCCGTGGCGCGCAACCCCAGCGTGACGCGCCGCGAGACGTGGGCGATGCCGGCGTGGATATCGCCATAGTCGCCCTCTGGTCGCAGCCGCCACGCGCGTCCGCCGCTGCGGGCCTTGCCCAGCGAATAGCCGCCACCGGCATGAACCGTGAAAGCGGTACCGGGCAGGGCGCTCGCGATCACGGCATGGAGATGGAGATTGTCGCCGCCAATGGCTTGCTGCGGCGGAGCATAATCGGCGCCGATTGCCAACTGCACCGGGCCGAGCGTTCGGTCGAAGCCAGCCTGAAGCTCGCCATAGGCAAGCTTGCCGCGTCCATCGAAGACATGGCCAGCCAGCCCGGCGCGCCAACGCCATGCGCCCAGATCGCCGGCCAGGCGCGGCGCCACCACCAGGCTCAGCTCGCTGCCGCCATGGCGCGCGCTGGTGCGGAGCGTGGTAAGCGTCGCATCGATCTGCACACGATCGGCCGGTGCCCAGCCGGCTGCCAGTTGCACGGCGGCGCGGCCCTGGCTCTGCGTCAGGCCGCGCTCCTGCCAGGTGGTAGCAGCCTCGATCTCGATCGTGTTGCGGGGCGCGCTCTGGCTCCATGCCGGCGGGGTGGCGGCAATGGCCAGCACCATACCCAGCGCACCGGCTCGCATCATCGCGCGGCCAGGGCGTGCGCTGCCTCGATGGCGGCCAGGGCCAAATGATGATCCTGCCGCGCCGTTTCGGCCAGGAAGCGTGTGATCCGGGGCGTATGCGGGCTCTGTGCCGCCTTGTTTGCTGCAGAGCAGGCGCCCGGCGCCGAATCGCGCCAGGTGCGCGTTGCGGGCAACCTGTGGACCAACGCGGCCTGTCCGTCCGGCGCTGCGATTCGCCGTTCCGCCACTACGGTAACGGTCCTTTCGCAGCGTTCATGGCTCGGGCGGGCAGGCGGCGCCATGCCGATCGACTTTTGCCTGGTCTCGACATGCGCGTGATAGGTCACATCATACGCTTGCCCGCGATGCACCACTTGCGTGGCGGCGACCGAAGGTTCTGCCAGGCTTGCGGCCAGCGCCAAGAATCCAACCCAACCCATGCTGTTGCTCTCCCGGTTGTGCTTGTGTCCTGGCACCGGTGCTAGCGCGCGAAGGCTTTCGATGTGTTTCCCGATGGTTAGCTTTTCTGGACATGGTCGGCCCGGCGTTTTTGCGCAAAAGCCACGCGCAAATGGCGCGCATGAAAAAGCCCCGCCGAAGCGGGGCTTTTCAAAGGCTGGTCGATGGTGGGCGTAGCAAGGATTGAACTTGCGACCCCTACGATGTCAACGCAACGCTTGGGTGCAGAATTAGCGGAAAACCGCCATTCTTGGCGGGGCCGTGGTGCGAACGAATCTGGAACACGTACCAGTTTTGCGCGAGTCTCACGCAAAACTCACGCAAGGCTGCTGTCGCCGTTGCTCCAGGCTCGACATGCGCTCCGGTTGGCCAAGTGACGCGCCTCACCTATCCCCGCATCAACTGCGTGGTGCCGAGCTGCAAGTACGGTTCAACCCGCTACAAGCCCGGCACGGAACTGCTCTGCGGCCGGCACTGGCGCATGGTGCCACTGTCCTGGCGCCGCAAGATGGCGCTCTACCGCCGCGCTGGCACGTTGGCCGCGCGCAAGGGTAACCAGGCCAAGGTTGAGGCGGCCAATCGTTGCCTCTGGCGTCGGTGGGACGCGGCTGTGCGGCTGCTGTGCCAGCCCGATGCCGTGATGGCATGCGGTGTGCCGGCGGCGATGGCCGAGCAACTGCGGCGAGATGGCCTGTTATGACCCTTTCACCAATTGCGCCGATCCGGTGTGATGTCGGCAGGCGCTTGGCCTAAACGGCAGCCTCGCACGAAACCAGGTGAGAACGGATTGCTGTCAATGCGTGCAGCGAATCGCCCAAGCACCACATTTTCTCCCACTGGCTTTGGCTGGCGGGGTTTCCCGTTCTGGTGCAAGATCATGGTCGACTCAGGAGATCGTCATGCCGCCCAGTGACGCCACCGAATTCACCGATTTGCTGAACACAAGTGAAGCACCGGCGTCACCGACTCGTAGGAAGCGCAAGGAACTGTCTGATTTTGGTTGGCCCGCCGCAATGAAGCGATCAACAGCCGCCGCCTATCTCGACATCAGCGAACACGCGTTGAACCGCGAGGTGAATGCTGGACGGATACCAGCACCATTTATGCTCGGCGGTCGGGATCACTGGCGCAAAGATGCAATCGACGTGGCCCTTGCCCGCCTTACTGGCGAGGATGTGCTGTTCAACTACGGTAGGAGGATGCCAGAGCGATCTCCTTCGGAGGTCGCATATGATCTCTGGAAGGCGAGCAAGAAGTAACCGCGCGCTCCCGTTTTTCCAGAGCCAACGTAGCTCGCTGCTTAAAAAAAGCAGCAAAAGCGTCACGTTCACCCCCCATTTGGTGTTGGCCAGCCGGCAGGCAGCTTCGGTCCATCAATCCGCGCCAACCTCAGCCTTGCAGGGGCTGTCGTCATTGGGCTCGCCAGACGTCAACTGCAGGCAGTTGGCGCGGGCCTGCTGCCACGCCGCATAAAGCTGGGCCCGTTGCTGGGCGATGGCCGCCCGATCGGTACTCACGATGTATGGCGCGCCACACGGCTCGTCGATTATAGCGATCGCTGCCCTCAGCACCGCCACCGTGTGCTCGAGCGACGCGAGCGCGCCCATAGTCGGTGCGGGGGTTTTGACGATCCTCTGATAGGCCTCGCACTGCGCCGTGACCTGTGCGGATGCGACATCCGACGGTCCGGCAATGGCGAGGGATGACGCTATCGAAACCACCAACATCTTGTTCATGACCTACCCCCTGTCCCCCGGCGCTAGGATGTACCGACGCGTTTGTCGCGCTTGGCGTCGCCGCTTCCCCGAGGCGTCGCGGCCACGCATTGTGTAACCGAATCCCCCTCGGCGTGCTTCACCCGTTCGGGGGAACGGTGCGGCTTGTTGAATCGATCGAACCGGCTTAATTTACTCCGGGGCACGGGGGGACGTGGTGATCGATCTCGATGGCATCTACGCGTCGGTCGACGATGATAGCGCGTTTGAAGCATTGGCCGACCGGATCGCCGCCGCGTGCGGCACTCGGTCCGCTATCTTTGTCGAATTGACGTCGGCGGGAACCGCGTCCTTTCTACAGATGTGCTATTGGGGCGAGGCATTCCGGGCCGCGTACACGGAACATTTCGTCGACGTCGATCCGTGGACGCAGACCGCGATTGATGTTGGCCGCTTTGGTCGCGCCGCAGCGCTCGACAGAGCGATGCTTCCCGAAGAGTTCGTGCGGACCGCAATGTACAATGATCTGTTCCGCGCCATGGGCGATGACACGGGGCGGTGCCTCGGCGTGATGCCGGCGCTGGGACGTGAGGGCCTGATGATGGCGATCCATCGTGCGGCTAGCGATACTGCGTTCGGCATGCGGGACGAGCAAAGGTTAGACGAGGTCTATGGTCATATTCACCGCGTCATCTTGCTGCGCAAGACCCTGGCCCAGGCGCGCGACAAGGGCGCGCGTCTCCAGGACATCGTTGATCGGACTGGCGGAGCGATCCTGCGGCTTGATCGCGACCTGCGGGTCGTGGCGCTCTCAGCCGCCGCCGAACGCTTACTCGGGAAGCGCGACGGGTTGTCCCTGCGCGATCAGCGGCTTGTCTCGTCGCCTCGTATCGAGATGGCGCTGAAAATTGCTGTCGCCGCCATCATAGACAGGGCGGGGCAGCCGCGCTCTGCGCTGCTTTGCCCGCGCCCATCCGGTTTCAGTCCTTATCGGCTGCGCCTGTTACCGGCCGGCTTTCATGGAAGCGCCGGTGTGCTGTTGCAGATCGACGATCCGGAGGAGGGGCCGGACCCCGATTGGCGGATCGCGTTGCGCGAGGCCTATGGCTTGTCAGCGATGGAGGCTGATCTCGCGGCGCGGCTGCTGGCTGATCATTCGCTTGACGAGATTGCCGCACAGCGCGGCGTTACGCGCGAAACGCTTCGCTCCCAGTTGAAATCGCTGTTTTACAAGACTGGGGTCACGCGGCAGAGTTCGCTGGTCAGGTTGCTGGCGACCTTCCCAGTCGCGCGAAACGGCGGGAATCCCTGCGATTGACGGCATATCACATCTTAAGCCGACGAAAGTGATCGTCTAACGGCATTGGGCCCAGCATGTGTTAAAATAGCCGGGCGAACAATCCAGAAGACGATCACCCAAATCACTGCAGTTTAATATTCTCCGGCAGCTTTGGCCTCTTCGCAGCTGTACCCTGCAAAAAACGACGTAGTAATATGAAGATTTCTATACACTTTTGTGCACCAATCGCGTGTCGCAATGTGGCACCGTTTACCCATGAAAACGACGCTGACCACACATGCGCCCTTGGGATCGTCGTCTGAATCCTGCGCAACTGCGCTGATTGGGGCTAGTGCCATCATCATAGCCGACGTCGACGCCAGAACTGCGCTCCGTTTCGAAACCTGCATATCAACCTCCATAATGGGCTTTTCCGCGCGGTGCCTTGCCAAATGGACGCGCTTGTGGAACCGAAAAACCCGAGGCCATGTGTAATGGCGAAGGTAGTCGGCGCGCCTCCCCCGTTCGGGGGATGTCAACAAGCACACTGGGTCGATGACCAGGCCGACACTCATAACACGGAGCCACAGGCGGATTAGTGCGGTTTGATCGGCCGTGGCCGGCGACTGACGTGATCGTGGATGCGACGCCGGTGCTTTGGGAAATGGAGGAAACTAATTTCGGTGCTGATCGACTGATGGAGATCTGGGGAATGGTCACAGCTTACATAGATGAAAGCGGAATTTCCGATCGGGATGAGTTTTCCTTCGTCGGGGGATTCATTGCGGAGGATAGCGTTTGGAGGAGTTTTAGTGCGGCGTGGTTTGGGCGGCTTTCAAGGAGCGGCTTGAAGTATTTCCACATGGCAGAATTTAAAGCGGACATGCCTCCGTTCTGTCCCCCTATTCTCAATAGGGCGGCCCATAAAAACTTGGAATATGAACTAATGAATATTATTAGGGATCATGAAATTTATGGGTGCGTTGTGCGCATTCATAGATTTGCTTGGGACAGGATTATTACAGGATACAAATCAGATTTTATAGGTAGCGCGTTAAAATATGCTTTTTCTGAAATAGCATTCGAGTTCCATGACCTGCGCGACAGAATGTGGCCCGAAAAAAGATTAGACATAGTCTACGGTGAAGGCCCATTTTCCAAGGAAATGCAAACGATAAAGAGTGTGTACGATCGTTCCGCGATTGATATGCCGGATAAATTTGGAGGGATAAGTTCTGCTCCAATGAAGTCGAACGCAGGTATTCAGGCTTCAGATGTGCTGGTTTGGGAAGTCATGAGTGCATCAAAGGAAAGTGTAAAAATGAACTCTGACACACCCGCATCGAAAAATTTGCAAAAAATTGGCGTAAGATCTTTCGCAAAATATATAAATGAACCGGAAATATGGTCAGTATATCATTCTGTATACCTTAGTGGTCATAAGGATTGATAAGCTTCAATCATTTAGGGCTTAATCTCAGCATTATCGCCATCGCCGCGCCAGTCCCCGCCCGATCAAATACGCACCCGCATCCCGCCCATTGACCATCACTCGCGCCAATAGCCGCCCGTAGCGATCCCGGCCGACCGGCTCGAGCGTAGTCTGCGCCTGAGCCACTAGCGCTGCAAGCGCATCGCGGGACCGCTCGCCCAAGGCTTCATCGCACCAAGGCGGATTGCGGCTCCCAGCGAGGCGCCGGCGTGACGCGGGGCTGCACCTTTCGCTGCCCGCCAGCTCCGGCGCGTCGATGTTGACCAGGCGCACACGCTCAGCGCCGCAGCGGATCGTGTCGCCATCGTGGACTATGGGATGCGGGCAGGGGGTGAGCGCCGCCAGAGCGGCGATGACGAGGGGGCTGGGCATGTAGGTAGAATGCCTTATGCCAGCCTGCGCTGCCAGCACCGACATGTCCGGATTATGTCGGACGCGGATCAATCGCCGACGCGGATTGACCATCCTTGACACTTCCGTCCCCGCGATCCTGCCAAAATGGACGTAATCACAACGCGGGGGCGTAAGAGGAGAATCTGATGCGCAAGATTGCAATCGCGCTGGCCGCTGTGATGGCGATGGTCGCGACACCGATGGTCGCCCAGGCCGCGCTCTACAGGGATGCCAAGGCAAGTTCGTGAAACGCCGGACCGCGAAGACTTTAGTTGCATCAAGCCGGCGGGTTGCCCATCCGCTTTGGCTGAGTTCCTCAAACGCCGGGGTCCCGGCTGGCGCCAAATCAAGCCAAACTCCCAATTGGAATGAAGCGAATCGGCTGCTTCCAGGCGCATCAACGCGCCGCCCGGCGCGTGCGATATCGCGAGAACTTTCAATGTAATGGATGGTTATCAACAGGTTGGGGAAAACGAACCTGCCCGCAGATCATGTTGCTTTTTTGTTCCATTTCAACAAATTGCGGCGCCACGATCGACATTTATTAAGAACGTATCAAGAACGAATGCCGTCCCTTCTTTGGACCGGACTCGACTCCTACGCAATGTCAGGGAATTATCGACAGCGACTATTCCGAAACGACGAAGGCCCGGCGTTGCACCGCCGAGCCTTCTGATCGGGATAGCCTCGCAAAACCTGTTCTGGGAGCGCGAGGCTGGAGCACCCGAACCTTGCTCTCGTTATGAGAACATCGGGTAATCCCGTCAAGCTTCCAGTTCGCGCCATGCAAAGGAGTATGGACATGGCGAGCGAAGATGGGCGTGATCGCGCCAAGCTGACCGATGAGATCATCCGCAAAATCTGGGCACGTCTCCGATCAGGGGAGTACCAGCATGATATCGCGGCTGACCTGGGAATAAACCAGGGTCGCATCTCCGAGGTCAAGACCGGTAAGCGCGGCGGTCATATCACTGGCATGCGCCCAGCATAAGCTGGGGGAGAGGGGGCGGCTTTGCCGCCCCTGATCCTACTTCGTGCATTCCTGCAGCAATGCCACGGCCGCGTCGAACGCCGCCCGCAACCGCAGGTTTGACGCCGCGATCGGTCCGATGTCGTGCGCCGCATCGCCGTTCAACTGGCCGCCCACGCGCAGTGGTTCGGCTGGCACGTCCTTGGGATCGACGCACGCAACGCCCACTGGCATCTCCACTCGCTCGATGCGGGCTTCGATGACGGGGGGCGTGGGCTTGGCGGCGCATCCGATCAAGGCAAAAGCGGTCATGCCCAGCGGCGCAAGGGTAAGGCGACGCATCAGCATTCCTTCCATTCTCCGGCGTCAGATAGCCGTGCCAGCGGCAAGGCAGACCGGATTGCAGCACAGACGGGGTCAATGTCGGAGCGGTGCGATCGCTGTTCCAATCCCAGCCATGGGCCTTTCCGGGGCCGTTGACCGGCAGCCCACGCATCATAGCCGCAACCGCATGGGCACCGGAAAGCGATGCCCGCCAGCGCGTCATCCCAGTCGCGCAGCTCGATCGCGCCCGGTTCGCGCCCGGCGGGGGTATCAAGATCATCTACGATGGCAGCGCGCATCACAGTTCCCCCTTGGCGGCCATCACGGCATCGGGCGTGCGGCATGCGCCGGCAGCCGCTGGCGGCGCGGTATCGATCGCGCGAGCCAGCGCCTCGCGCGATCGATACCGCGGCGCGGTTGCAGCCAACGCGTCCTTGCCCGCCGCCCTGCGCGCGTCGCCATCGGCCTTGAGCCGCTGAACCGCCACGTTCTGCAGATGGAGCGCGCCGTGCAGCGTGTCATAGCTCCCGCGCATGATCGCCGCTGCCTGGCGCCAGTTATGCTCCGCGCTGCGCCACTGGTCACGCTCGGCGCGCAAGCCGGTGATCTTGATCGGCCAGAGGTGCAGGCCATCGATCCGCACCGTCTGCCAGGCCCAGCCGCCGGCGCACAGCGCCAGCAGTCCCAGCAGCGCCGGCAGCAGCACGGGCGCCAGTAGCTTGGACAGCCAGGCCCAGGCGCAGGAGAGCCAAGCGCCCATCACTGCCCGTCTTCCAGCTTCGACGGCTGCTTTTTCCAGCGCGCATAGGTCGGCAGGGCGAACCCGGCGAACCCGGCGGCCAGCGCAGCAAGCGGTCTCCAGCGTTCCGGCACATAGGCCACGACCTGGGGCAGGATGGTTGGATTGCTCGTCAACCAGGCGATGCCCAGCCCGGCCAGCGCCGCGAGCTTGATCGACCACAGCCGCCAAAGATCGCGCATCTCGGTCGCAAACGTTTTCACCATGTCAGGCATCCTTGAGGCAAAGGGTGCGCTCGCGCTGGCGCCGAGCCGTGAGACCGGCCACCGGGCGAAGCACGCCGTTGATCCTTGCCTTGTCCCACGCGAGCATTGAATCGCAGGCTCCGCGGATATCGCCGGCATCGACCAGCTTGCGCGCGGTCGATCCGCACCATGCGGCGACGCCGATGTTGTACGCCATCGACACAGCAGCAGCGCGGACGTTGTCGCGCCGGGCTTTGTCCAGCGCGAGGCCGGGCGTGCAGGCCATCACGCCTTGGGCGTGCCGCACCAATTCGCTTTCGAGCATCGCGCTGCATTGTGCCGACGTGAAGGTCTGGCCCATGCGGACACCGGCGGTAAGCCCATCGCACGCCGTCGGGATCCCGGCCACGTCACGATATGCTGCCAGGTACTGCCTACCGGCGAGGTGTTGCACCGCCGCCGTGCCATCGGCCGCCATGGTCACTTGCACGGTGCGGCCGCTCTCTTCCTTCGGCACACCCATGAGTAGCGCGATAGCGGCGGGAATGCCGACGATGGCGGCGAGGGTACCCTTCTTGAGCGCAGGCCGCTGGGCGGAGGCGAATTGCGTATTGCGAGCGTCGGTCATGGGATCACTTCCTCACGGACTCCAGCGCAGTGACGCGCCGGTTCAGATCATCGAATTGCGTGCCCAGGCTTTTGTCTTGGTTCGCCATGCGCTCATCCATCCGGGCGAGCGTCACCTGCATCGAGTTCACCGTGGACACGAGCCACAGGGCCATCGCGGAGACGCCGGCGGTCATGACGGCGGCGACGATCGCAGCCGCCCATTTCAGTGGAGATGGAATTGGTACATGCCTCAGTTCGGGGTGTTCGGCGTGGAAGCGGGTGATTGCCGCTTCCGCCACCTGCTCTGCGATGACGCGCGTCTGTGCCGCGTTGCCGGTGTCAGACATGAAGAGGTCCCGCGAGAGAGATGGAAAGCCCCGCCAATGGCAAAGCGCCGGTGAGCGGCCACGCGCATGAAAGGCGCTCCATGCGCGTCGCCTGTGCATCCGGTCGCAAGGCAATGGCATGCAGCACGGTCAGGACCGTCCAGGCCAAAGCGATGATCCAGAGGATCGCGAGCCCCGCGAGCAGTATCACGCCAGCACGCTCGAAGGCGCGTTGAACGTATCGCCGCTGTAGTAATCCGTGCTGGCGACACGTGCCGCCCACACGGCGGCGCCACGGCCATTGCAGCCCGACCAGTCCTGCGTTTCGGTCGCGGCCGAACCGGCGGCAACGGCAGCGGCCAGCGCCGCTTGGCTGACGGTCATGTCTTCCAAGATGAGGCGCCGGGCGATGGACGAGCGGGAAAGATGCAGGCCCGCCGACTGTTGCGGTCCCCACTGCCAGCGAGCGGTGAGATTGGCGGCTACAAGGCCCGAATAGGTGCCAGACCACGAAGCCACGCCCACCGACTTGTAATGCTCGCCCGTGGTGCTGCCGAGGTCGGGAGAGGCGGCGGACCCAAGTTTCGTCCCGCCGCTTGTGACAAGCGAGTTTGGCCGAAAACCGCCCGTTGCAGAATTAAGGCCCTCGATCCGTGCCAGATAGTTGCCCGTCGCAGCCGATGTTTGCACAATCAGCAATTCCGCGTTGCCGGGGTTTGCCGTCCATGTGTCCTGGCGCGTGATATATTCCTCGATCGACACGCGATACTGGTGCGTCGGGTTGGCCAGAATATAGGTCAGAATGTCGGCCGGCAGCGCGAAATAGAACTGGTTGGCATAAGCATCGTTGACCTGGCTGACGATGATATGCGGATAGCCCTTGCCCGTGCGCTGGATCACGATCTGGTTGGCCGCATAGCTACCGCCAATGGCGCAAGACAGGCTGGCGGGCGTGGAGCTGGGCAGCAGGCGCCGGATGACGTGTTCGGCCGCGCTATTCGGGATCAAGTCTCCTGCCGTCCAGTTGCCGGTATAGCCTCCGGCACCATCTGGATCTGCAAAGTCGATATCCAGCAGCAGGCCCGCGCCGAAATCGCCGGAGATGTCCGAGTTCGTGAAAATGGGGCAGACGGCATCATCGACCACATCGCCGCCGACATTAAGGCGCGAATTGACAGGAAGGGTCATTCCGAAGGTTCCTCAGCAAAGATGGGCTGCACGGGGCTCGCAGCGATTTCGGCAGGGGTGCGCTCGCGGCCGAGGTAATCGACCACCACGGCTTCGAATTCGGCCGGCGCTATGATGTTTGCGGCCGGGATGAAATCGATCGGCGTATCATCGACCGGGACAATATCGCTTGGGATGCTCATAGTTGCCTCACCAGTTGTAGAGATCGAGGATCGCGCGCACGGCAGCAGCGACCGCGGCGGATGCGAAATTGCCATTCGGCCCACCGAAGTGGACGGCGCTGTTGGATGATCCTGTGCTGAGTTCGGTCCAGGTTCCGCCGATGTTGGCCAGGATGTTACCGACGCTGTTGAAAGCGCTGCCGTCGCCGACCGAGCGAAGGTAATAGTCTTGATTGGCGCCACCGGTTGGAAGTGTGCCCGACGTTCCCCAGTACCCCTTGAAGCTGGCGGTGGCGGGATTCAGCCCTGCGCCAGCCAAGTCGTAATAGACCGACAGCGGGATGAAACCGTAAGTGGCCGCCGTCTGCGCTTCGGTCATGCCAGGGAATTGCAGGTCCGGCCCCGAAAACGTGGCCGCATTGGCCGCGACCGCAGCAACTACCACGGCTCGCGCATCGACATAGCGCTCGGCGAACGGCCAGGTGGGTTTGTTCATGGCATCGAGCAGCGCCACCAGCCCGTTCGTCAGATCGGTGCCGGTCTTCATGGGTTCGTGCCACAAGCCAACCAGGCGCGTGCCGTTGAAGCTCATGGTACGCCGGCCGGCAGGCGTGACGGGGACGAAATAGCGGTCGAACGCGCTGCAAAGCCGGTACATGCGCAGGAACGCCGACAGCGTGATTTGCCAGTCGTTTTCGGTGTTCTGGCCCAGCCATCCCACGGTCGTGCGGCCAAGGTATTGCCCGATCCGCACGAAGTATTCGAACACGGATGCGATGCCGTCGCTGCCCTCGCTGTTGTGGCCACGCACTTCCACTGTGCGATCGACGAATGCTGCCAGGATGGCGTTACGAGCAAAGTCGCTCATGGAGTCGCCAAACCACACCAGCGCGTTCGTCTCGACGCGCGGAGCGGCCTGGGACGGCACGAACAGGCGAACCGGGTTGATTGAAGTGCTTTTGTCCGCCCGCCGCACTTCGTAATCGCTGGTATCGCCCGTGATTTCGACCAGGAACGGACGGCTTGCCAAGGTGGTCGTGATCGTCCCGGTGGCCAGCGAGTAGAAGGCAGCGCCATCATAGAGCAGCCAATCGTCCACGCCGACAGCCACGCCGCTGATCGTGCCGGCGCTTGTGATCTGCCAGATATCACCTTGCTTGGGGCTGGACGGGGCAATGCCTGCCGAGCCGCTCAACTCGCCATTGTTGAACATCTCGCCCAGGTCAGGCCGCCCGCGCAGGAAGTATTGATAGTTCGAACCGCCATAGCGCACGATGCGGTCACCAACGGCATAGGTCACGGCATCGAACGTGCCTGCGCCAGAAACCTCCCACCAGTCGCGCTCGTAAAGCGAGCCGTCGGCATACCCATCGCCCGGCCCAGCCTGCACCGTCCATGCAAGCCCGCTGCCGGCGTTGTTATTGACGATGATATCGCCGTTGTAGACCGTGCCCACGCCCGAGACAGCGAGCGAGCCGCCGCCCTGCAGGAAGACATAGAAATAGTCACCCTGCGCCTTGGTCGTGGCCGAGGGCAGCGCCGTGATCCCATGCGCGGTGTTGTTCGAGAAATCGCCGAGCTTGTTCGTGCTGGCGATCGCGCCTGGCGACCAGGTTCCGACCTTGCGCTTGCCCGCCTCGTTCACCTTCAGACGACGCCGAAACTGCAATGCTGCAGAGTTGGTGAAGGGCTGACCGTTGCGGATGTATTGCGCGCCCTCGACATAGGGCAGGCGCGTCCAGGCCCAGCCCGTCGGATGCGTCGAAACGCCGAACCGCGCCTCCTTGGACTGCATGCCGTCCGGGCGCACCGGCCGAACCGTCGTGCGCTCCTTGAAAATGTGCTGCTTGAGCGAGGTTGCCAGGTTCGATTCCGTGACGGTCGTAATGCCGCCCCGGTTGAAGAACGTACCATCCTTGCGCTGTCCGCGTGTCGCGCGGCCAGTCTTGCTGTTGATTTCGACAAACAACCAACCCGACCGTGGCCGCAAAACCACCGGCAGCGTGCTGGCGAACGTCGGATCGAGATTGGCTCGCGCGATTCTGCTCTGCCAGCGCCCCCGGCTGAGTGAGCGGACGCCCTCGTAGATGCGGCCCGTGGCGGAATTCACCTTGGCCTGTAGCCAGCCCGAGCGGGGGCGAAGGATGGGGAACGGCGATAGAAGGGCGTCGATTCCGCCAGCCGAGTAAAACCGCTGCTGCTTCCCCGTCGGATCAAGCACCGCGACAGGCACGCCAGTTCCGGTGTTCTGCCAGTACAGCAACGCGGTGCCAGTCGTGTTTGGCGTCAGATAGGTCTGGCCGTTGTTCGCCGCGATCTTGTCACCGATGTTCGCCGTCAGCGTCGTTCCAGCGGGCAGCGTTGCGCCCGAAGGCTTCGCCCATGTCGGCGCCGTGGGGCTCGCAACCAGAGTGCGGCCAGGATCGACAACGACGATCGCGGCTGATGTCGCCGACGCCACGACCAGACTAGCAATCACGCCCGTGAAGTCCCCACCGCTGGCCGTGAGGGGATAGGTGCCGGGCGTCGCGCCGCTTACTGCCGTCCCGCCCACCGTGCCAGTCGTGATACCCTTGGGCAGCACGTTTGAACCGCCCGCACCAGTGCTGGCGTTCAGGATGGGATAGAGCGGCAGGCCAAGGGCGGCAGCTTGCGCTTGCTGGGCGCTGGTAAGGGCATTGCCGGCCTGAACCGCCGCCAGTGCCACCTGCGCCCCGCCGGCCGCCGTCACCAGGGGGATTTGCGCCGCTGCCGTCTCCGCAGCATCCTCTGCCTGCCCCTTGGCCATGATCGATTGATCGCGCGCCGCTTCCGACAGACCTTGCGCCGTTTCCGCAGCTTGCTTCGCGGCAATGGCATCCGCTGCCGACTGCGCATTGTCAGCGCCATTGAAGGGGATCGGCTGAATCACACCGTTGACGATACCCAGGGCCTTGCCGTCGCTGTCAGCCAGCGTGGACATGGGCAGCGGGGTTTCCCCGAGCGGCACCTTAAGCGCCCGGTCAGTATCGCGCTTGTTGCGCTGCTCCCGCAGGGCCGACCGATCGTTGACGCGGTTCACTGCCGAGGCGAGCCAGGCGCTACCGTCTTCGAATTGCGTCAGTTGCTGGAATGAAGGATCCAGCAGAATGTAGATTTCACCGCTGGTAGGCGCGCTGTCGAAAATAACCGAACCGCCACCGCCGCCCGCGATGGTGACGCTGTAGCCCGAAACCGCGACACCATTGATTTCCACCGTCACATCAGCATCGGTCAGCGCCGTGAAGGTGAAGGGGAATGTCGTCGCCACGCCATTGGCGATGAACGGCCCATCAAATGCATTGGTCGTGGAGACAGCCATAATACCCACCGGTTGCGATCACCGATGGGTCTATGGGGTGCGGTGTAAGCCGTGAATCCCGTGGGGTCAGTCGTCCTTGATCTTGCCTGTGGTCAGGCCCTCCATCCAGTCACCCACGCTTTTCGGATCAGCATCACCCTGACCCACGTCTACCAGAAACTGCGTCGCGCTCGCTACCTGCCCAGGCACCAGGCCGGTGAGATAGCCAGTCGTTTCCAGCACATCCTTGGTCGCGTGCTTCGTTTCCTCCCCGCGCACCAGTTTGCCTACGTCACGGCCTGCCTGAGCTAGGCTATCGGCTGCGCGTTGCATGGGGGTGAGGGAGGCGCTGAATACCCTGTTGCCTGCGACAGCATTCCAGGTAGGCTCGAACACGTCGCGTGCCAGAGGGATAGGCCCAATCGCGTTGGCCAGCAGTTTCCGAACAAGCCATTCCGACCACCATTCGTCGTCATCCGGCCCACCGCCGCCTGTCAGGCCAGCCTTGATCAGCTCAGTCAGCAGCGGAGGAACGACCAGCAAGAAGAACGCGCGCGATGCCAGCTTCGGCAGGTTGCGCGAACGCCGCTCATCGACGCCCCGCACATCGCGAGCCAGAGTGCGCTGGCGCTGATATTGGGCCGAGAAGTAGCTGTAGAACATCGTGAACAGCTTCGTGGCCTCACCCCACTTGCCGGTTCCGCGCACGATCGCAGCCATGTCCTTAGGCGAGCCGGCGCCTTGCGACTGGCGCACTGCCTTGTCGCCGGCATAGATCGCATCGGCTTCCGTGGCGCCGGCCGCAATCGCATTCGCGTACCCAGCCATCCACGTGGGAACGGAGACAACGCGGTCCATATAGCCAATGCCGTGGAACATGAAGCGCTTGGCATCCAGCGCTTGGCGGGCAAGCTTCCCCACTGGGTTGACCGTCGCCATGGCGTTAATCTGGTTCCTAATATCCCGGTCCAGCGTGTCCATGCGTGCGCGCAATTCGCCGGAGCGCTCAAGGGCGAAATTGGCCGTCTCGATCGGCGACGCTGAAAAACGCGCAATCGCCTTTGCCATCGCCGCTTCGCCGACGACTTCGACGGAGTTGGAGTAGCCGGCAAGCTGCGTCACCATGGTAGTGGCGCGCAAGCCCATGCCAACCACGGTGACATTCGCCCGCAGCTTGCCCAGCCACTTCCCGAAGCCCTCATTGCCAGCACGTTCCATCGCCCAGCTATTGGCGACGAACTTCACCCACGGCCGGAACTGCTTGCGGATTTCCGGCCCAAGCGCGGCATCAACCGCGCGCGATACCCGCTCGCTGGTAAGGAAGCGGTTGGCCTGGATCACCGCTTCGCGGTGCGTGATGTCATGGATCACCTCGCCCAGGTGTCGATTGATGACGCCCAGGTCCAGCAAGATCGGCGCCGTCACCTTTTCAGCGCGCTCCTTGGTGGACCGCGCGCGCGTGGTGGCGCGTGTGTAGTTCGTACCCAGCAGATCGCTTTCCTTGCCGCCGCGTTCCTCAGCGCGGTAGTCTCGGCTCGTGTCGTAGATCGCCGGGTAATAGCCACCACGCATCGGGCCGTGCGGTGTGTCGAATGCGCGCGGCTCGACCTTTTCAGGCGCTACGCCGTTAACCCGCCGCTCCAGTTGCTCTATCGATGGCCATAGCGTGCCGATCGTGTCCCACACGCCCTGCACGAACTGCCACTCGCCGGACGTCAGCGTGTCGTTGAGGTAGCCCTCGATGGCGCCAGGATTGATCCTGTAGCCATCGGCCAAGCGCTGGAAGTTGCCGGCGTTGCCGATGTTCAGCGCCATAGCGATCACCTTGGAACGCTCCATACGCATCGGCGCCCCGGTGGAAACGTCCGACCACGGCATTTCCAGCTTGTCGCGCCAGCTTGCCGCGTCCTCGGCCGGCACCGCCTCGAACAGCGCTTTGATCCGGCCATAGTAATCGGCCAACATCGCGTTTTCGCGGTCCTGCGCTTCGGCGATCGGCCGGAATGCGATGCGGTTGAACACGCCGTTGGGGTCGCCGCCGTCGAGCCAGTCGAACACGGTTTCCAGCTTGAGCAACGAGGCATCAAGCGCCAGGGCATTGGCCTTGATCGCCTCTAGCATCGAGGGGTCGGTCAGGTCGCGCGGCGGTGCGCCCGCAATGTTCGACGCCGCCTGTTCAGCCTCTGCTTCAATGTCGCTCCATTTTCGCCGCTCGCCATTGTCGAGCAATTCCTGCTTGAGTCGGCCCAGGTGCATGACCTGCTCCACGGCATCGTCCAGCCCCAGCAGGTTCTCGACCGTCAGGCGCGACCAATGCGTGCCGCGAATAGTGGCCTCAAAGCTACGCGGCACGACGATTTCTGGCCCACCGGCCTCTTGTTGCGCCGCCCATGCCTCCCACTTGCCCTGACGCTCGATAGACTTCTGCGAACGCGGCCCCATCTGCACTGCATCGAGCACGGCGTGCGCCTGTTCGAGATAGTCCTGATCGACCGATTTCATGGTCTTTTTGTCAGCGATCTTGGCTAGGCGATCATGCGCGCGCGTCACTTCGTCATAGGCCGCCTTTGCTTCGGACAGCAGCGCAGACGAAAGCATCTGCCGCTGCTTGGCCGTGAATGCCTCATCCATCTTGCCAGCCAGGATCGCCTTTTCAGCCTCGCGCCCAGCTTTCGCCACGGCCTTGGTATGGCGCTGGATTGCCGCCAGGCTGGCCTGCTCCACGATTACCCCGCCGCGCACCGTCTGACGTGCCCAGGCACGGGCGACTTGGTACGGCGTGGCCTGCTTCCCGGTGCGCCGGCCGAGATAGCGCAGTTCGGTCGCCAGCAGTTCCCCGGCCAGATCGTTGTTGACCGCAGCAATAGCCTCCTCCTCGATGCTGCCATCGTTGAAGGGATCATCGCCATGCCGCCGCTGCATTTCTTCATCGGTGGCGTTGTCGATCATGCGCTCGCGTAGGCCGCGCGTGTCGCCGCTTTCCTTGGCCGCCAGGTGCTGGCGCTGGGCACCAATCAGCACTTCAACCATTTGCTGCGCACTATCGAACCCTGCCATTTCGGCCAGGGCATCGGGGTTCACGCCGCCAGCCTTGTGGAGCGGCGGAACCTGGCGTGGCAATAGATCCAGCACGTCGCGCCCGAAGCGATCTTCCAGCCATTCACGGTCGATCGGTGTTTCCCGCATCAGGCGCAGCGATTTCAGCAGCGGCGCAGCATCGAGCCGTTGGGCCTCGTCTGCACGCACCGCGGCGCGCTCGTCGTTCCAGGCCTTCGTCCGCTGGCGGCGGATGGACGCCATGGTCTTGGCCAGCAGATCGGCGTTGGCCTGATCGCGTGCACCTTGGGCAAGCTGGGTATAAGCGCCAAATTCAGCGCCCGTCATACCCATGGCCTTAGGGTCGGTAATTGCCGGTTGCATCGCCAGCGCGTTCCGCTGTGCCGCGATCTCATCATCGGTCGCGAGCAGCCGCTCCATTACCTCTCGGATTTCCGGGCTGATCGGCGCACGCAGGGCATCGACCTTGCGATAGATCGCCAGCATCCACCCGCGCACGGTTTCGAACAGGCGAGCCAGCCCGGTGGAAGGCGCCTTACCCTCCATCAGGTAACGCTCGACGCCGCGCGCCCAGTATTCGTGCGCCTCCACCGGGATCGTGCCGTCATCGGCCAGAGGATGGCCCAGGCTGGCGAACCATGCCTTGACCGTGTCCCAATCGGCGCGCAACTGGTCGCTGGCGTCCGGGTGAGCGGCATCGGCGCGCAGTTCCTCCAGCCACTGGTGGCCGAATTCGTGGATCAGCGTCGAAGGGTTGCGGCTTTGAAATAGCTCAATCGTGCCGCCGCGTCCGTTCTCGCCGGGGATGAAGCGCCCGCGTGGCCCCTGTGAAACGGCGCCGATCGACATATTGAAATTGTCGCTGGGTTCGCTAGATTGCTCATAGCTGCCCGGTTCACGAGTTCCGGATTTGTAGCCGGGTGACGACGGGTTCCGGGCAGTGTTATTCTCCGGCAAGACGTGATCGTAATAGAAGGTGCCGTTGTTCACCTCGCGAATTGTCACGTCCACAATCTTAGGCTGGCTGCCGATGATGATGGTAGCGCGCAGGCGATGGTACGCCTTGATCGAATCGCCGCCCGGTTTCTGATCATACGGCACCTGGCTCGAAACCAGTTCACCCTGAGCGATGATATCGCGCAGCACGGCGACGGCGCGTAGCTTCTGTTCGTCGCTTGAAAAGGCCTTCATCTTGGCGGGGCGGGCAAAGACGACATCATGGTTGAGTGCCGCCGACAAGACGCGCGTGCCCTGTAGATGCTCCTTGTACCAATCGACTACGGCCTTGCGCAGATCGGCCCCATGCAGGCTTTCCGGCGCAATCTCATCGCCATGCACTTCGACGATTGGATCGGAGGATTGCTCATACCCCTGGTCCGGCGCGCCAGACGTGTATTCGCTGATTGCAGCGCGGATTTCAGCATCCGTCATCCCGTCGGGATCACGCCCATTCGCTTCCAGCATCGCACGCAGATCGTCGGCGGCGGCGCGAGCCGGATCGATCTTCGGCGCTTCGGCATAGCGGGGCTTGCCGGCCAGTTCCTCACGGATGGAATCCAGCAGCGTGTTCTGGTCAATGGCGCTGGGCCCGGCTTCATTCTGCGCCGCCTGCAATTCGGGGAAATAGCCAGCATCGATTGCGGACGATAGGGTAGTGTCCAGGCCATACTCACCGTTGCCCGACAGCGTGCCCATTTCAGCCTGGCGCGGATCGTAATCGCGGATCAGCTTGCGCCGGCCCTTGATTGGCACGGGCTTCTTGCCCTTATCGTTCAAATGCCGGCGATCCAACCCCATGGCTTTGAGATCGCCGCCCACATCGTTGATGCCGCCGCGATCATTGATCCATTCCAGCAGCGTCTTGCCCTGCGGTATTTCGGCCGGCGCACGCTTGCGCATGGCATGGATCACCGTGTCCCACTGGTCGGCGCGCTGGATTTCAGCCAAACCTTCCGGCAGCACGGCGCGGATTGCTGAACCGAAGTCCTTGGGATCGAGCGGCCGGCCATTGCGTTCGGCGCGCACCGCAGCACGCAGCACGTCAAGTTCGGCATAGACGCCAGCCATGCGTGCCGGAATGCCGGCGTTCTGGAACTCCTGCGTCCGCGCTTCGACCATGGCCGCGCGCTGATCCTGCTCGGCAGCGGCAGCGCTATCCTGCTGGCCAACGCGTTCCGATACCTGCTTGATTTCCGCGTCGGCGTTTTCCTGAAATGTCTGTGCTTCACGCAGCGACATGCCACCCGGGCGCAGGCGGATATCATCCTTGATCGCTGCCCATGCCGGTGTGCCAGGCAGTGCCGTCAGGGCAAAGTCAGACGGCAGCACCACATCACCACCCGTCGCCAGCGCTTCGGCAATCTGTCCCTTGTAATCGGCCAGCGGATCATCGAACTGGTCGTAGCTATCCGACTGCTGGTAGGCCGTGATTGCTTCGGCCGGCACATAGACCTGTGGCGGGATATGCCCGTTGTCGCTTGCCACACGCAGCAACGCTGCATAGGCCTCGGGATCGCGCTGGCGCAGCGCCGAGCCTTCCGCCGCCTTGGCCATCAGATTGAGCGCCTGGCCGTCTTGTTCTGCACGGGAAGCTTCTGCCACTGGCCGCTGGAACCGCTCTGCCGCCTTCTGTGCCGCGCGGTCCATCAGAATAGCACCGCCAGTCTGCGCTCCGGTAGCGGCCACGGTGCCAATCAGCGTCGACAAAGCTGCCCCAGGCCGGGCCCTCAGATAATCACCAAACGTCTGGCCCTGATTGAGCGATGCCCAATCCGAAAAGTCCTGCACTGCCGTGGCGATTTCCTCGCCGGGGATTTCGTGGACCAACTGGCCAAGAATGGCCTTGCCCACTGGCGTCTTCTGCACCAGCGCTTCCACCAGGTGGCTGGCTGGCATCTTCTCGGTGATGTACTCGGTGCCGCCCTGCGTCATGGCATAGGTCAGCGCTGAGGCCCCGCTCAGGCCCTTGGCCTTCCCCTTGGCATAGGCATTGCCACCCACCGACGTGGCCGGGATCGCAGTGGCCAGTTCGGGGTTGCGCGTCATCGCGGCAGCGATGGTCAGCGGGATGCTTTCCATCCCGGACAGCGCGCTTTCCGTCCAGAAATTGTTGCCGATCGCATCCTGGCGGATTGCGGCGGCTGTGTCGCGCAGCTGCTGGCGCCCGGCGGCGCGCCATGCCTGCTGCTGGGCAAATGCCTTGTCGGGATCATACCCCTGACGCAAACCGGCCTGCTGCATCACCGTTGTGGCTACAGTGTCGAGGCCATAATTCAGATAGTCGGCGGGCAGCACCAGCGCGTCGGTGAACTCGCGCAGGCCCGCTGCCGCATCGACCGTGCCAGCACCCAAGCGACTGGGCAGCTTCTTGAGCATGTCCCAGGCGCTGCCCAAAATGCCCA
>Ga0070667_100001212_pt1 | contig 23491 bp, 22 predicted proteins | sample KBSS33metaG_FD_64659 | JGI IMG/M metagenome (GOLD analysis project Ga0070667, IMG submission 64659) | Switchgrass rhizosphere microbial communities from Kellogg Biological Station, Michigan, USA - KBS S3-3 metaG | ecosystem: Host-associated > Plants > Roots > Rhizosphere > Soil ... | reverse complement strand
GTCCGCGACGATCGCCGGCCCCACCGGGCAGAACGTGTCGAAGGACTTGGAGCGCGCGAACTGCTTGTCCTTCTTCTGCAGATCGCGCGCCGTGACGTCGTTGGCGCAGCAGACTCCCGCGAGCGCCTCGCGCCAGCGCTCGGAGGGCCAGTTCTTGATCCGCCGACCGATCACGAGCGCGAGCTCGCCCTCGTAGTCGACGCGCTGCGATTCCGGCGGCAGCACGATCCGATCGCCCTGGAGGATGAGCGCGGACGGCGCCTTCAGGAACAGCATCGGCTCGTCCTCGGGCGCCGTGCTCCCGAACTCGGCGGCGTGGTCGCGGTAGTTCTTGCCGACCGCGACGATCTTGGAGGGCGCGAAGGCGGCGGTCATGCCGTCATCCCTTCCAGGCCTCGTCGGTGACCTCGCCCCGGAAGACTTCCCGCGCGTCGCCGGTGATTCGGACATGGGTGATCGTCGAGCCCTCGTCCACGAACTCGACCACGAGCTCGACGCCGCTCTTGGTCCCGCAGACGACCGGAGACGCGGCCATCCCCTGACGGCCCGCCGCGATCGCCGACGCCACGACGCCCGAGCCGCAAGACAGGGTCTCCCCCTCCACGCCCCGTTCGAAGGTCCGCACCTCGATCCGATTCTCGCCGGCCGCCTTGACGAAGTTGACGTTGGCGCCGTCCGGCATCGCCGGGTGGTTCCGCAAGGGCGGCGCGAGCCGGTCGATCGCGAGCTGGGCCAGGTTTCCGCGCAGGAAGACGACCAGGTGCGGGACGCCGATCTCGAGCGGGATCGCGGTGGGAGGCAGGCCGCGTCCCGAGATGGGCACGGGATCGCCCGGAGGCGCCACCGTCGGGAGGGACAGCGTCACGAGCTCCCCATCGACTCGGGCCTCGATCGGGCCCCAGCCCGTCTCGAGCGTCGGGTTCGTCCCCGACACGAGCTGGTGCCTCACCGCATAGCGGGCGGCGCAGCGCGTGCCGTTGGCGCAGAAGGTGGCGTACCCGCCGTCGGAATTGAAGTAGTCCAGCCGCATCTGCCCGGTCTCGCCGGGCGAGAGGAAGAGGGCGCCGTCCGCGCCGACCGAGAGCCCGCGCCGGCAGATCAGGGCGAGGCGGCGCCGATCCTCCATGTCCAGGAAACGGCCGTCCGCCTCGAAGACGAGGAAGTCGTTGCCGCCGCCGGCCATCTTCACGAACTGGGAAGGAAGTGCCATGGAGGGTTGGGATTCTAGCTTGGCGAGCCGCGTCCGGCATCCCGCGGCCGAGGGCCCGGGAATGGTGACATACTTCGCCCAGTCATCCCCTTCCCTTCCCGGTCATCGGGTCGCCAACGTTCGACAGGAGTACAGCGATGAAGACGCTGGTTCTTCTTTTCTCGACGTTCGGGTCGTTGTTCCTAACCGCCGCCCTCGTCCCGCCGGCGCCCGAGGCGGTCCCGTCCGCGGACTTCGCGGTCTCGCCCGCGAATCCGGCCGTCAACCAGGAGGCCGGGTTCCTCGACACTTCGGGCGGATCGCCCAACCGCTGGACCTGGGATTTCGGCGACGGCACGAACTCGATCGAGCACAATCCCACCCACGCGTACGCCTCGCCGGGCCACTACGTCGTGAGCCTCAAGGCGGGCAACGCCGGCGGAAGCAACACGAAGGTCCGGGACGTCTGGGTGTCCGCGCAGGACACGCTGCTCCTGAACGAGGCGGGTGGACACGCGTTCAGCGCCACGATCTTCGCGCGCAACCAGCGCAACGACCAGACCGGCCCCGGCTTCGCGCTTCCCCAGACCGACATCTCGGGCTACTTCAGCCTGCCGGCCCTGACGCGCAACCCCGACAACCCGGAGATCTTCGTCAAGATCGTCGACGGAAACTTCCTGAACGGACACTACTGGGTCTTCTACGGCGGCCTGACGGACCTCGAGTACACGCTGACGGTCAGGGACGAGCTCACGGGCGCCTCCAAGGACTACCTGAAGCCCGCCGGAAGCGCCGCGGGAGGCTTCGACACGTCCGCCTTTCCGGGACAGGCCCAGGCGGGGAGCACCTCGGCGTGGAGGGCGGTCGAGGACATCGTGGCCTCCGCGGTCGCCGGCTTCGGCACGACGCTCTCCGAGCCGCTCGTGCTCCCGGGCGGCAACCTCTCGGCGAACCCCGTCAACCCCGTTCTCGGCCAGCCCATCCGCTTCAGCTCCGACTATCCGCCCAACGACTCGCTGCGCTGGACCCTGGACACGAACGTGACGATCAACGAGCGCGAGCCCGTCTACAAGTACGCGACGCCGGGCATCCACGCGATCGGCGCGCTGAACCTCCGCACCCACGGCTACGAGTCGGGAACGATCACCATCTCGCCGCTGGATCAGCTGCGGCTCCTCCCCGGCAACGAGGAGTTCCTCGTGGGTCTCACCGCGCGGGACCCGCGCTCCGGACGGGTCGCGACGGGCCAGGCGTTCGCCAACAACGCGCTCTTCGGAGCCTTCAGCATCCCGGGCTTCACGGGGAACCCCAACAACGCCGAGGTCATCGTCAAGGTCCTCGACGGCCGAGGCGTCAACGGCAACTACTGGCCCTTCTACGGAGGCCTGACCGACGTGCAGTGGACGCTGGACGTCAAGCTGAGCTCGCTCTCACTCTCGAAGTACTACTTCAAGGACAGTTACTCCGCCCTGGGCGGCTACGACACGAGTGGGTTCCACAACGACAAGCTCCCGGTGATCGACTCGATCTCGCCGACCTCGGGGACCTTCGGGACGACGATCCGGCTCCTCGGAAAAAACTTCTACGCGGACCTGACCGAGCCGTTCTTCGACGACTCGACCGGGCATCTGAAGAACGTGACCTTCCCGTTGACGGGCATCCGGGTCGGCGTCGACGTCACGACGGGGAAGGACTTCCTCGAGTTCAAGCCGACCAACCCGACCGACTTCAGGCTCACCCAGAAGCTCACGTTCCCGATCTCCGTCGCGTTCGATCACTATCTGGCGACCGCTCCCCTGTCGTTCGACCTCCTGCCCCCGAGCGGCTCCACGACTCCGACGCCTCCGACACCCACGCCGACGTCGCCGACTTCGAACCACACGCCGACGCCGACTCCACCGCATCCGACCCCGACGCCGACCGTCCCGCAGACCGGCGCGCCGGTCATCTACAGCACGACCACCGACGACGTGAACGACGGAAGCATCTTCGACATCTTCGGGATGAACCTCGGCGGCTGCAACAGCACGACCACGTTCGAGGGCACGCCGGGGGTCTTCCCGCTGATGTGCCAGTTCGGAGACGATCAGTCGATCGAGGTCAAGGTGCCGACGGGCGGCGTCATCCCCGTGGGCAGCTACAACGTGTGCGTCGCGCGGATGAGCCTGAAGGGGTGCACCAGCTTCCAGATGCGGAAGCACTAGGCTTCAGAACGGCTCCGCGCTCGCCTCGGGCGAGGGCGCGCTCGGATTGCCGTTGCGGTCGATCGCGCGCACGGTGTAGCGGTAGCGCGCGCCCTGGTGCGCCGTCTCGTCGGTGAAGAAGGGATCGGTCAGCGGCTCCTTCGTCAGCCGCTCCGGTGCGCCGCCGTCCTGCGAGCGAAAGACGAGATAGCCGGCGAGGTCCGGCGCGTCCACCGGGTCCCACAGGAGGCGAACCAGGTTTCCCTCGGAGAGCGCGTCGAGGCGTTTCGGAGCCGGCGGCGGATAGACGTCCGAGAACAGGATCGGGAGCTCCTCCGCCGGCAGTCCCTCGACCTTCGGGTTGCTCTGGAGCACCGCCCGCACCGTGTAGACGAGGGGAACACCGTACGGCGCGCTCGCGTCGACGAAGCTCGTCCCCTTCACCGGCTCCGCGTTCAGCGGCGGGCCGTACGCGTCCTCGGAGAGCGACCGGCGGTAGACGCGATACCCCGCGATCGCGGCGGGCTGGCCGAGCACATCCTTCTCGGGCGGCACCCACTCGAGGCAGAGGCGTCCCTCCTCGGGGAACGCGCCGGTCAGCGTGGGCGCTTCCGGCGCGACGGCGGGCGTCAGCGTCACGATGTTCGAGACGGGGCTCTTCTCGCCGTTTCGGCGCACGGAGATGACGGCGTACGCGATCGGGTCGCTCCCCGCGCCGCGGGCGAAGAGCGCCGAGAGCGGGTCACGGTAGATGACGGACGCCCCCCGCGTGAGCTGTGCGATGGCCGAGAGCGAGAGCACCGCGCCGCGTTTCGCCTCCTTGTAGAAGGCCTGCTCCGCGAGACGCTCGTTCGTCGCCTCGTGGCGCGCCCCCTCTCCCGGGAGGTGGATCGGGCCTCCCGTGCCGCCGGCGATGGGAACGCTCGAGGCCGGGCCGGCGCTCGGACGCCGCGCCTCCGTCAGCGCGGCGGAGGGCTTGATCACGCGGTAGACCTCGATCGAGGAGAGATCGGTCAGCGGTCCGCCGGTGAGGAGGCGATCGGGGAAGGTGAACGTCAGGACCGCGTCGTCTCCCTCCTGCTCGACCGCGAGGTCCGAAACGGCGCGCGCGCCGCGAGGGAGAGGAGGCTGGGGGTCGCCCTTCTTGCCGCAGGCCCCAGCGAGGACCACCGGGACGATCAGAAAGCCGACGAAGAAGACCTTACGTGTCATCCCGAGGAGCGCAGCGGTCCTGAGGAGCGGAGTCGACGAAGGAGGGATCCCTTTCCAGGCCACATGGTGACTTCAAAGGGATCCCTCGCTCCGCTCGGGATGACAGGAGGGCCGGCTCACAGAACGTAGCGCGACAGGTCCTCGTCCTGCACGAGGTCCGCGAGCGCGCCCTGGACGTCGGCGAGCTCGATGCGGATCGACTTCCCGGCGTTCTCGGGGCCCGCGAAGGAGAGGTCCTCGAGGAGGCGCTCGAGAATCGTGTGGAGGCGTCGCGCGCCGATGTTTTCGAGCGCCCGGTTGACCCGTTCGGCGTCCCGCGCGATCTCGCCGATCGCCTCGTCGGAGAAGGTGAGGTCGACGCTCTCGGCGCCGAGGAGCGCCCGGTATTGCTTCAGGAGCGCGTTCTCCGGCTCCGTCAGGATGCGCACGAAGTCGGCCTCGGTCAGCGAGTCGAGCTCCACGCGGATCGGGAAGCGGCCCTGCAGCTCCGGGATCAGGTCCGCCGGCTTCGACACGTGGAACGCGCCCGCGGCGATGAAGAGCACGTGGTCGGTCTTGACGAACCCGTACTTCGTGTTGACCGAGGTTCCCTCGACGATCGGCAGGAGGTCCCGCTGCACGCCCTCGCGCGAGACGTCGGGGCCGCGGCCCGACTCGCGGCCGGCGACCTTGTCGATCTCGTCGAGGAAGACGATGCCCGAGGACTGCGCGCGCTCCACGGCCTCCCGGGCGACCTGTCCCGGGTCCACGAGGCGGCCCTCCTCCTCGGCCTGCAGGATCTGACGCGCCTCGCCGACGCTCGTCTTGCGGCGCTTCTTCTTGCCTCCGAAGAGGCCGGGGAGCATCTCCTTGACGTTGATGTCCATCTCCTCGACGCCCTGGTTCGTGACGATCTCGAAGGATGGGAACGTCTTGTCGGCGACCTCGATCTCGACCATCCGATCCTCGAGCTTGCCCTCGCGCAGGAGCGTCCGCAGCTTGTTGCGGGTCTCCTCGGCGTCGGCGTCGGAGAGCGCGGGCAGCAGGAGGTCGAGCAGCCGCGCCTCGGTGCGCGTCCGCGCGCGGTCGCGGATCTCGAACGTCTTCTCCTCGCGGACCATCTGCACGGCGACCTCGGTCAGGTCGCGGACGATCGACTCGACGTCGCGCCCCACGTAGCCGACCTCGGTGAACTTGGACGCCTCGACCTTGATGAACGGCGCATCGGCGAGCCGCGCGAGGCGACGGGCGATCTCCGTCTTGCCGACGCCCGTGGGGCCGATCATCAGGATGTTCTTGGGCAGGATCTCGCGGGACATCTCGGGCGACAACTGCTGGCGCCGCCAGCGATTGCGCAGGGCGATCGCGACGGCCTTCTTGGCGCGCCTCTGCCCGATGACGTACTTGTCGAGCTCGGCGACGATCTCGCGGGGCGTCCTCGCCGCCGCCGGCGGCGCCTCCGCTTCCTTCTCGCCGGGCATCATGAAAACCATGGGCTCAAAATAGCAGAGCGGGGCACTTCGATCACTTGGCCAGACAGGGCGGGATCTCGATCGGCGCCGGCTGGTCGTAGTCGGAGTAGCGCATCACCATCGTCGCGCCCATCGACGGCTCCGACATCATGAAGCGGGTCGGGAGCCCGGTGGCGCGCGCGATGTCGACCTCCATCGGCCCCTCGGACCGTCCCTGTTCACGGACGTAGAACCGGTACCCGTGCACCGGGACGTCCCCGTCCGATCGCTCGCCGAGGTCCTGGAGGTCCGTGAAGCTCACGCTGTCGGGCGAGTGGCTGGCCGAGGCGCCCGCCGGCGCGTCCTGGCAGGTCCACTCGAAGAATTCACGCGACTTCTTGAGGGCGGACGCCGCCTGGGCGTGGCTCATGAGGAGGGCCGCCATCTGGACCGCTCCGCTGGCCCAGCCCACGGGGCCGCTCGCCGCGGCCTGCGCGAGCGAAGTCGTCGCCGCCAGGTCCGCCTGCGCCAACTGCTTGGCGATCGAGGCCTCCTGCATGGCGAGGATCTTCTCCTTCGCCGGAGTGTCGAACCTGCGCGCCGCGCGCTTGCCCTTGATGACGGCGAACACCGTCCAGTCGTCGGATTGGTTCGGGCGATCGACGGCCGGAAGCTTCATGTGAAGCGTGACGAACTGGGTATCGGGCTTCACCACCGCCTTCTCGAAGTTGCCCATGCCCATCTCCTGCATGGACTTGAGCGCGCGGGGATCGGTCGTCGACATCTCCATGCGCACCCGGTAGGCCTTCGCCGCATCGAGGCGACGGAACGCGGCGATGAGCGGTGAGTCCGCGGGGACCGGAACGCCGGGAGGGGCAGGAGCCGAGGAGCGCGGGTGCCCACCCTGTGTCGCTCCCGCCTGCCGCATCATTTCTTCCATGTTCGGGGGCATCCCCGGCGTGACCTGGGCGAGGGCGATCGCCGGGAAAAGCGCCGCGAGCGCTACGGCGAGTGTCGCGAGGTGCGATCCGATGCGCCCGAGCATGAGACCTCCTCTCGAGGGCCGATCAGAGCTCTTCGAGCGTGATCCGGTCGTTCGTGTAGATGTCGATCTGCGCCGCGATCAGAAGCGCCTCCTGCGCGATCTGCGCCGCGGAAAGCTCCGGCTTGTGCTTCAGGAGCGCGCGCGCCGCGGCGAGCGCGAAGGCGCCTCCCGAGCCGATCGCGAGCACGCCCTCCTCGGGCGAGATCAGATCCCCGGTCCCCGAGATGAGGAGCGAGCTCTGCTTGTCGGCCACGACGAGGAGCGCCTCGAGCTGCCGCAGCATCTTGTCGGTGCGCCAGTCCTTGGCGAGCTCGATCGCGGAGCGCTCGAGGTTGCCGCGGTGCTCGTCGAGCTTCGACTCGAAGCGCGAGAAGAGCGCGAAGGCGTCGGCCGAGGAGCCGGCGAATCCGGCCAGGACCTCGCCGCCCTTCAAGCGGCGGATCTTCGCCGCCGTCTGCTTCATGATCGTGTTGCCGAGCGTGACCTGGCCGTCCGAGGCCATCGCCACTTTCCCGGAGTGGCGCACGCAGACCACCGTCGTCGAATGCCACTTCTCCATCGACGCGGAGGATACAGCAGCCCCGGCCCCGCTCCTCACCGGGGCGCCCTCACCGGGGGGACGCCGCGGCGGGCGTCGGGGCAGACGCGGGCCGGCCCGCCGCGAGCGCCTTCAGGCCGGCCTCGATCGCGGCCTCCTCCTGCCCCGCGCGGGCGGGCGGACGGTCGGCGACCGGCACGTCGGGGTCGATCCCGTGCCCCTCGAAGCTCTTGCCGTCGAGGGACTCGATCGCCTCGCGCGTGAGCCACAGCATCGAGCCGTCGGAGAGCCGCGCGGGGGCGGCTCCTCCGCTCGCCATTCCCGACGTCGTCTCGCCGACCAGCGAGCCGATGCCGTGCGCGCGGAACTTCAGCGCGAGCGACTCCCCAGCCGACGCCGTTCCCGAGTTGATCAGGAGCACAACGGGCAGCGGTTTGTAGACCGGCGGCACGAGGCGCCTTCCGCGGCGCGAGATCTTGTAATAGTCCGCGGAGCTCCACTGCCCGCGCAGGAACGTGGGAAGGATGTTGGGATCGTAGCCGCCGCTGTTGGCGCGGTCGTCCAGGATCAGTCCCTCGATCTCGTTCCATCCCGCGAGCCCCGGCCGCGTGCGCGCCACGTCGTCGCGATCGAGGAGGAGATCGACCACCGCGAGCGCGGTCTCCGAGCTCATGCCCCAGATCCGCACGTATCCCCAGATCCGCCCGTCCCGGCGAATCACGCGCGCGCTCTTCCACACCAGCGCGTCGCCGGGCTCCTCGGGCTTGAGCGCGAGCCGGTCCTTCCGGACGGTCTCGCCCGGCCGCTGCCACGTGACGTCGACGGCGCCTCCGGGCGGACCCTCGAAGACGAAGAAGAGGTCGCGGAACGAGACGCGCGCCTTGCCGTAGTTGACGCCGCCGGCCGCCAGGATCCGATCGCCGATCCGGATTCCCGCCGCGTCCGCGGCGCCTCCCGGGACGACGCCCTTCACCGCGTAGCCGTCGCCGTCCTGGCCGATGCGGAGCCCCGCGGTCGCCCAGTCGTGCTCCGGCAGCCTTCCCGCCGGAAGCCGGAAGGTGTGCGAATCCTCGAGGGTCGCGAGCAGGCGATCGTAGATCGCGTCCTGCTTCTCGCGGCTTTCTTCGGCCTGCGGGAGCTCGCGTGCGGCGTTCTGAACGGCGGCCGTCCAGTCGACGCCCTTGAGCGTCGGGTCGTAGAAGAGCTCACGAACGGTCCGATCGATCTCGGCGAGCAATGGGGGGGGAGGAGGGGTGACCGAGGGTGTCGGTTGCTGGCCGAGGGCCGACGCGGCGACGAAGAGGAGCATGGCCGCCAGGGAGCGACTTGGGATTCTGGATTTCCGCTCTGGGAGGGAAGCCGGCTCTCTCATCGGTACTCCAGGATCCAAAATCCCAAGTCCCGAATCGCTTCTTTCACGCCTTGGGGTGACTGTTTCGATAGACCTCGCGCAGCCGCGCGGCGTCGAGGTGGGTGTACTTCTGCGTCGTCGAGAGCGAGGCATGGCCCAGGAGCTCCTGGATCGCGCGCAGGTCGGCGCCCGCCTGGAGCAGGTGCGTGGCGAACGTGTGCCGCAGCGCGTGCGGAGAGATCTCTTCGGGCAGTCCCGCCGCACGGAGCCGGCGCTTGAGGAGGCGCGCCATCGAACGCGTGGTCAGACGGCCTCCGCGCGCGTTGACGAAGAGCGGCTCGCCGGACTCCGGATCGTCTTCTTCCACGCCCCGCCGCAGCGCGGCGCGCACCGGCAGGTACTCGCGCAGCGCCTCCGCGGCCGTCTCGCCGAAGGGGACGATCCGCTCGCGGCTGCCCTTCCCCGTCACGCGCACCAGGCGCACGGAAAAGTCGACATCCTCGAGATCGAGGCCCGCGGCCTCCGAGACGCGCAGTCCGGTGGCGTAGAGGAGCTCGAAGAGCGCGCGCTCGCGCTCGGGAAGAAGGGCCTCCTCCCCGCCGTCGAGCAGCCTCTCGGTGTCCGGCAGCGTCAGCGCCCGCGGCAGCGTCCGCGGGATTCGCGGCGACGGCAGGCCCCGGGCCGGGTTCTTCTCGAGGTGGCCCTCGCGGCAGGCCCATCGGAAGAACGACCGCAGGGTCGAGAGGTGTCGCGCGAGCGAGCGGTTCGAGAGCCTGGCGCGGTGCAGGTGCGCGAGGTACGAGCGGACCGCGAGGGTGTCGATCTTCGAGAGGGCGGTCTTCCCGGCGTTCTCGTTCGCGAACTCCTTCTCCCAGAAGTCCGCGAATCGGTCGAGATCGGTCCGGTACGCCAGCACGGTTCGGGGGGAGAAGCGCCGCTCGTCGGCGACGTAGGCCTGGAAGGAATCGATGGCCCGAGAGAGCGAGATCACGTGGCAACAAGTGTAGCGCGGGGCCCGAGGTGAGCGGCTAGAATGCGCTCCGACTTCCATGGAGCTGCGGCCGTTTCGTTCGTTGCGTTTCTCGGAGAGAGTCCTCCGCCAGCGCGGCCTCTCGGCCGTGTTCGCTCCCCCGTACGACCAGATCTCGCCCGCCCTCCAGGAGACGCTGTACGCACGCGCGCCGGAGAACATCGTCCGCGTGACCTATCCGAAGAAGGACGGGAACCCCTACCAGGACGCGACCGTGTCGCTGCTGGCCTTCCTCGCGGACGGCACGCTCGAGAAGGAACGGCGGCCGGGCCTGTGGATCTACCGCCAGACGTTCGCCGTCGACGGCCGCACCATCGTGCGCAACGCGCTCGTCGGCCTGGTCCGCGTCTCCGAGTACGCGGCCGGCGTCGTCCATCCGCACGAGCTCACGCTCGCCAAGCCCAAGGCGGACCGGCTCTCGCTGCTGGCCGCGACCCGCGCCGACTTCGAGCTCGTGTTCCTGCTGACCCGCGCCCCGCTCTCCGCGGCGCTCTCGACGCGGAGGACGGCGGACCTCTCCGCCGAGGACGCCGACGGCGTGCGTCACGACGCCTTCCGCATCTCCGACTACGCCGCGCACGTCGAGCTGCAGGGGCTGGTCAAGAATGCCGAGGCGATCATCGCGGACGGCCATCACCGCTGGGAGACGGCGCTGGCCTTCTCCGAGAACCCCGCGGCCGCCAAGCTGCCCGGCGCGCGCTACAAGCTCTGCGCGATCGTCGACATGGCCTCGGAGGGCCTGATCGTGCGGCCGATCCACCGGCTCCTTTCGGGAGTGCCCGACTGGCAGCCCGCCCGGCTGATCCAGGCGGCGCGCGAGCTGTTCGTCTTGCGCGAGTTCGCGTCGCCGCGGGAGGCGTACGACCTGCTCCAGACCCACTCGAGCCTCCAGCCCGCGTTCGTCGTCTTCGCGCCCCCCGCGCCGGCGGCGCTCTGGACCCTCCGCGAGGACGCGGCCGGACTGCCGTGGCCGCCCGGCCGATCGAATGCCTGGAAGGCGCTCGACACGGCCGCGCTCGAGGTCGCGCTCTTCCAGAGGCTCCTCGGGATCTCGCCCGAGACGATCGCGGGCGGCCAGCTCGTCTCCTTCACCTCCAGCGCGGACGCGGCAATCGCCGCCGTCGAGAAACGGGAGGCGCAGGCGGCGGTCCTCCTCCGTCCGACCAGCGTCTCCGACGTGGAGGCCGTCGTCTCGGAGGGCGACCGGCTCCCGCAGAAGTCCACCCACTTCTTTCCCAAGATGTACTCGGGCCTCTTCGGCGTGTCGCTCGAGGACGGGGTGTACTAGCCGCACCGGCGGTGCGCGCGGCCTATGTGGCCCTTCGGCCGTGGGCGCCGGCGCGCCTCGAAGGAGTGGGATTCGCCCGAGACGGATCCGCTCAACGTCGCGGTGCAGGAGGTCATCACCCAGATCCCCGTCGACTTCGGCGGCGGCTGCCCGCCGAAGAAGGCCTACGCGATGGCCTGGCTGATTCGCGCGGAGCGCCTGCGCACGTCGCTCGACATCGGCGTTTACCGCGGCCGTTCCCTGATGCCACAGGCCGTCGCGCATCGGGACTACACGGGCGGGGTCGCCTACGGGGTCGATCCCTACACGAAGGCCGCGGCCACGCAGCAGGACAACGCGCCGATTCGGGAGAAGCTCGACCGGTTCGTGGCGACGACCGACTTCGAACAACTTTACGCGGACGTCCTCGCGCTGAGCGAGAGGCTCGGGCTGACCGCGCACTGCCGCCTCGAGCGCAAGACCTCGGAGGAGGCCGCCGCGGACTTCGCGGCCAGGGGAATGCGGTTCGGCCTGATCCACGTCGACGGCAACCACGACACGAGGCACGTGGTCCGCGACGTCGAGCTCTACTGGCCGCTGCTCGCGCGAGAGGGGTTCCTGGTCCTGGACGACATCTCCTGGGCGTCCGTGAAGCCGGCCGTCGATCTCGCCGCCTCGAGGGCGCAGCTCGTCTTCTCCGAGAGCCTGCCGGCGGTCACCGAGCTCGACTACGCGATCTTCTGGTCGGGTCGTTCGCCCCGGAAGGCGCAGGCCCTTCGCGAGAGCCTGAAACGAATCCGCGGCTGACGGCTAACCGGCCGAATCCGCTGTGGGCGTGTCGTCTTCGGCAAACCGCTCCGGAGTCGCGGCGTCGACCGGCGTGCCCTTGAAGGCCACGAGAGTGATCCGGTCCGCCGGCATGTTCCTCCAGACGGGCATCCGAGCCTCCCCGATGGAGGTGAACCCCGCATCCGCCACGAGGTTCAGGAGCGAGCCCCGGGTCGGCCAGAAGCTCGGCCGGCCGTCGAGCGAGGACCAGGCGGACCGGAGACGATCCTCCGGCCGCGATTGCGGATCGAACTCTCGATAATCGCGTCCCCGATAGACGTGTCCCCGGTATCGATGGGTGACCGGCGGGCCGAGGAGCTCGCGCTCGACGCTCCCGGCGACGTGGGTGTCGAGGATCGCCGCTCTGCCGGTGACCTCGAAGACGCGTCCGATGAAGTCGAAGACGTCCGGAGCCGGCAGGTGGTACAGGATGCCGAGGCAGAGGACGATCTCCCAGGATCCATGGACGTCGCGAGAGAGGTTCCGGACGTCGTCCGTCAGAAACTCCAGATTGGGAAGGTCCCAGGCGTCGCGTGCAAACGCGGCGCGGGCGACGTTCGGCTCCCGGGCCTCGATTCCGAGGACCGTGGCGCCCTGCCGCGCGAGGGGCAACGAGATCATTCCCTCGAGGGACGCGAGGTCGAGGATCCGAACGCCTTCGAGCGGCCGGCCGGCAACGTCCGAAGTCAGCTGGAGCACCCGGGGCAGCCGCGTCCCGCCGCTCGGATCCGAGACGCGATCGCACGCGCTCACTCCGAAACCCAGGTCCACGGGCGTCGTCCACGGTCCGTGCCGCGCGACCAGCCGGCCTTTCGCGTCGATGAGCTCCTCGGCGTTCGCGTATCTCGGCATGACGCTCAGTCCGCGGGACGCGCGGGCGGTCGGGCGCTCGACTCTCGCGCTTCGGCCGCGCGCCGCTCGGCCGCCCTCTGTCCGGCGAGATTCTCGCCGGGGCGCAGCGGCGCGCTGCACACGACCCGATCGAAAAAAGCGAAGCGCACTCCCAGCGCGGCCATTCGGCCCCAGAGATGAGCGTCGGCGCCGACGGATTCCCTCCAGGCCTCCACGTCGTAGCGCAGGAATCTCAGATAGGAGCGATACAGCACCGACGAGTGCATCACGTTGCCGGGGGTCGGCGGGAGCTTCCCGATGCGAAGCCACTCGGTCGGGGAGCGCTGGAAGTCTCCGGCGCCGTAAACGAACTCCGCTCCCGACTGGCGCGCGAAGCGGAGGAGATTCTCGAGATGGTCCTCGGACAGGACGTCGTCGTCGTCGAGATACGCCAGCCATTCCCCGCGCGCGAGCTCGAGGGCCCGATTCACGGGCGCGCAGCCGGCGACCATCCAGCGCTTGAGCGGATCCTCGGGGTAGACGCCTCGCGTCGCGAGGTTCTCGAACCGGATTCGCGGGTCTCCGAGGGAGGCGATCCGCTCCGCCGTATCGTCGGTGCAACCGTCGCCGACGACGACGGCCTCCCAGCGGGGATAGGTCTGGGCGATCAGCGACGGTAGCGTGCGGGTCGTCAGGAGCTCGGCGCGATTCCAGGTCGGCGTCAGGACGCTGACGAGCGGGCGCTCGCCGTGGGGGCGCAGCCGCCAGCGGAAACGGCCGAGCGCCAGACGCCGCCGGTCCGCGGTCTCAGGCGCGCCCGTAGAAGCCCGCCACGCGCTCGCAGACCCGGTCGATCTCCGCGTCGGTGAGGTCGTTGAACATCGGAAGGCAGAGGATGCGCTCCGCTACGACGGAGGTGTCCCCCAGGTCGTCTCCCGCCGAGCGGAAGGCCTCGAACGCGGGCATCCCGTGCAGCGGCCGGAAGTACTTCTTGGTCTGGATTCCCTCGCGCTCGAGTGCGTCGGCGAGCGCGTCGCGCCGGTCCGGGCAAAGGATCACGAAGTCCTTGTAGGCGGAGCGGCAACCGGCGAGGTGCTGCTGGAACTCGAGGCCCGCGACCCGCGACAGCCGTTCGCGGTAGCGAGCCGCCTTCGTGATCCGGGCCTCGACGACCCGCTCGACGTCTCCCGCCGTGAGACAGGCCAGCGCGGCGTGGATCTCGGAGAGCTTGCCGTTCAGTCCGAGGACGCGGGAGACGTAGTCGTTCTGGAACCCGTACGCGCGGCGGAACTCGATCCGACTCGCGAGCTCCTCGCTCGCGGCGGCGACGAGGCCGCCTTCCGCCGAGGTCACCTGCTTGGTGCCGCTCAGGCTGAAGACCTGGTAGTCCCCCAACCGCGGATCACCGATGCGGATCCCGCGGTAGGCCGCTCCATAGCCGTGGGCCGCGTCGACGACCACGGGAATCCCTCTGCCCCGCGCGAGCTCGAGCACCCGGTCGAGGTCGAGGGGGCTCCCGAAGATGTGGGTGACGACGACGGCCCGCGTGTGCGGGCCGATCCGGCGCTCGAGGTCCCACACGTCGACGTTGAAAGTCTTCGGGTCGATGTCCACGAAGACCGGCCGCAGGCGATTCCAGAGCACCGCGTTGACGGTCGAGTTGAAGGTGAACGACTGGACGAGGCACTCGCTCCCCTCCGGAATCTCGAGCGCCGCGAGGGAGAGCACGAGACCGATGTCGCCGTTGACGACGCAGCGCACCCAGGGGTTCGCGAGGTACTCCTGCGCCACACCCTCGAACCGTCGGGCGTACTTCCCGAAGTTCGAGAGCATGTGCGTGCTCCAGATGTCCTCCAGGAGCCTCTCGAAGTCGGGCAGCGGCGGGAGCGAGGGTCGGGAGACGGGCAGCATGGCGGCTCCTCTACCGCCGCGCCCCGGGAACGTACCGTCCCCCCTCGAACACATGCTTCCGGAGGTCGGCCTCGAGCTCGAGAAGGCGATCCTTGCGCCGCGCCTTGATCGGGCGCGCGGGCACGCCGCCATAGATCGTCCAGGGCTCGCAGTCGCGGTTCACGAGCGACAGCGCGCCTACCGCGCAGCCCTCGCCGAGGGTCACTCCGGGAAACACCACGGCGTTGGCGCCGACGACCGCGAACTTACCGATCCGCGCGAACGTTCGAATGGGCCGCCGCCAGGGCTCGGGCACGCCCGGTCCGACGAGGCTTTCTCCCGAGAAGTCGTCGATGCCGGTGTAGATGCGGGCGCCGCTCGACACGCTGACGAAGTCCTCGATGACGAGGCTGCCGCGCCCCAGGTACGACGAGAACGACGCCAGATGGACGAAGCTGCCGATGCGAGTCTCGGCGCCGCCGACGAGAAAGACGAAGTCGTCGATGATCACCGAGTCGCCGATCGAGACGGTCTCGGGCGACACGATGTGCGCGCGAGGGTAGATCTGGACGTCCTCGCCGCACGCGCGCAAGGCCAGACGCTTCGCTTGATTGTCGAGCTCGCCGGTCACTCGGCGGCAGTATAGGCTGGCTCCGCGCGAGCGGTTCGGCTACTTCTTGGCCGCGAAGCTCCGCACGTCGTTCTTGACCAGGCTCTCGATCTGCTCCTTCGACAGCTTCTTGCCGAACGGCGGCATGTCGTCGTCCTTGCCGTTGGTCACGGAATCGATCAGCTCGGAGTCGCTCTTGCTCTGCTGCCAATCCGCGTCGGTGAAGTTGCGCGCCTTCATCTGCTTGCCCTTCGGCGTGTCCGCCCTTCCGTCTTCGCCGTGGCACTTGGCGCAGTACTGCTTGAAGGTGTCCGAAGGATGTCCCTCGTCCCTATCGTTCGCCAACAGGGTGACGCCTCCCCAACCGACCAGGACGCCGAACGCGAGCGCCGCCATGAGCCTCGATCCCTTCATCCGTTCCTCGCTTTCTCCAAATCGCGCAACACCGTCTCGGGGTCCCACATTTCCCCGTAGTAGATCGCCGCGAGCTTCCCCGCCGAGTCGACGACCGCCACGGCCTGCGAGTGGACGATCTGCCCGTGATCCGGGTAGTAGACGACGCCGAAGGATTCCGCGGCGCGGGCCACGGCCTTCGGGTCGCCCGTCAGGAATTTCCAACGCTTCGGATCGGCGCCGATCCGCGACGCGAAGTCCCGCAGGACCTCCGGCGTATCGTTCTGCGGATCCACCGTGATCGAGAGCAGCTCGCCCCAGCTCTTCTTCGCCAGCGCCGCGTCGATCTTCGCGAACTTCGTCATCGTCATCGGGCACGCCGTCGCGACCGGGCAGCGCGTGTAGGCGAACGTCACGGCCACCGGCGTCCCCCGGAACTGGGAGAGCCGGACGGTCTTGCCGGTCTGGTCGACCAGCGCGAAGTCGGGAACGTCGTCGCCCGGAGCGACGCCCTTGTTGGGCTCGGGGAGCGCCCCGCCGAGTCGCGGCGGCGTCGATGCGGCACCCGCGCCGGCGCCGCCGCTTCCACCCGAAGGAGAAGGGCTCGGTACGAATCCCTTCGTCAGGATCTCCTCGAGGAAGCGGCTCTCGCCGTCGACGACCAGTCTCGCCTCGATGCGGTCGCCGGGGCGCAGGAGCGCGGCGACCTTGGGATCGTCGCGAACCGCGAACGTGGTGGTCGAGGCGCCGAGGAGCCCCTCGACGGGCTCGTGCGCGACCGTGATCTGCGCCCCGCCCGGCGCGACGGCCGTGATCACGCCCTTCAGCGGGTAGCGCCGGGCGTTGGCGGAGACCCGGGCCGGCTGGGCGAGCGGGGCTCGCGTCGGAGCTGCCGCCGGCACGGCCGCCTCGCGCGCGCGGCAGCCTGCGCCCCAGGCAAAGAGAGTGAAGGCCCCCGCGAGCAGCGCGAGCGCCGGGGACCGGAGGAGTCCCGGGAACCGGAGGTGTCCCGTTGACCGGAGGCGTCTCACGGAGCGTTTCCTACAGTAAGAGCCGTCGGGATTTCAAATGTTAAGGAGGCCCAAAGGCTCTGCCAGTCCGCCCCGGAATCGGCGGGAGCGGCGACCATGTGCACGGCCTTCACGAGCCAGACCCCGCCGTAGGGCAGGTGCAGGTGGACTCGCCCGTTCCGATCGGTTCGCTGAGAGAGCTTGTCCTGCGCTCGCGCATGCGGCATCGCCGTGACGAGCGCGCCCACGAGCGGCTTGCCCTCGTAGAGAAGGCGCACCGGCAGCTCGGAGCCGGCGCGCAGGCCGTAGGGATTCTTCTCGGCCCGAAGCTCCAGCGTGAGGCCGAGCTCGCGATCCTCGCCGCTCGGCCCGAGCGGACCCGCGAAGAGGAGCGCCTTCGCGCACCGCGAGAAGAGCTCGCGCGAGGGCTTCTGCGAGTCCCCGCGCCGCGCGCGCTCCGCGACGATTCGTTCGAGGCCCTCCTCGCGCAGGTAATCCTCGAATTTCTGCGCCTCCAGCGACACGGCGCTGTTGCCGCTGCGGTACGCCAGCGTCTGCAGACCCGGCGAGGAGATCGTGACCGTCCCCGCGGGATCGTCTCCCGAACGGCCCGCGAGAGGATCCTCGCCCGCCGCCGAGGCCAGAAAGAATTTCAGAATCAATGCGGGATTTCGCGGCAACGGCTCGCCCTTGAAATTCTGGCCGACCATGAGCCGCGCGGAGACCGTCGATTTCACCTCCGGACGGAAGCTCGAGGGCTCGATCCAGAAGTCGTGCGCGAGGAGCGGGCAAGTCGACGCGCCCACGAGCATCGCGAGCGCCGTGGACCGGAGGCCTCTCACGCGCGCCCGCGGGCGGCCACGAACTCCGACAGCCGGACGAGGTCCACGTTGCCGCCGGAGAGCACGACGCCGACCCGCCGCCCCGAGAAGTCCGCCTTCCGGTGGCGGACGGCCGCCGCCGAGGCGACGCCCGAGGGCTCGATCAGCACCTTCATGCGCTCGAGCATCCAGGTCAGCGTCTCGATCATCTCGGCATCCGATACGAGCAGAATGTCCGTCACGGATTGCTGCACGATCGGGAACGTCAGCTTCCCGGGGCTCGACACGCGGAGCCCGTCGGCGATGGTCGGGTTCTTCGCGAGCTCGACCCGGGAGCCCGCCGCGAGCGAGCGCTTCGTGTCGTCGGCGGCCTCCGGCTCGACGCCGTAGATCCGGATGTCCGGCCGCAGGTGCCTCGCGGCGGTCGCCCAGCCGCCGATCAGGCCTCCCCCGCTGACCGGGACGACGAGGGTGTCGATGTCGCGGATCTCCTCGAGCAGCTCGACCGCGCCCGTGGCGGCGCCGGCCATCACGAGCTCGTCGTCGAACGGCGGGACGAGGATCGCCCCGCGTTCGCGGCAGAGTCTGTCGGCGAGGTCCTCGCGGCTCTGGCTCTCGCGGTCGTACAGCAGGACCTCCGCCCCGTAGCCGCGCGTCGCGTCGACCTTCATCTGCGGAGCGTCCTTCGGCATGACGATCGTCGCGCGGATGCCGAGAAGCTTCGACACGAGCGCGACGGCCTGCGCGTGGTTGCCCGAAGAGAACGCGACGACGGCGTCGACCTTCCCCTTTTCCGTCTCCGCCTTCATCTTGTTGTACGCGCCGCGGAACTTGAACGCGCCGCCACGCTGCAGGTTCTCGGCCTTGAAGAAGACCGTCGTCCCGGCCTCCGCGTCGAACTGCCGCGAGCGCAGCACCGGGGTGCGGTGGGCGACGCCCTCCAGACGCTTCCTCGCCTTCTCGATGTCGGACCACGTCAGCATGCGGGCTCCTCAGGAGACGGCGACCGTCTCGGCCTCGATCTGCAGTTTCCAATCCGCGATCGCGGCCAGCGCCCGGTCCACCATCTGCTGGCGGCGGATCTGCTTGTCGCGCACGGGCGAGTGCGAGGTGTCCTCGATGAGGCCGAAGGTCACGTTCATCGGCTCGAACTTCTCCTCGGGCGGGCGCTCCGAGCAGTGCCGCGCGAGCGAGCCGATCGCCGTCGTGTAGGGCACCGGCCTCGGCTCCCGGCCCTCCAGGAGCTGCGCGATCGTCAGGCCGACCGCGAGGCCGGTGGCCGCGCTCTCGACGTAGCCCTCGACTCCGGTGATCTGGCCCGCGAAGAAGATCCCCGGATGCCGGCGCATCCGCCAGAAACGGTCGAGGTGCGCCGGCGCGTGGATGTAGGTGTTGCGGTGGAGCATGCCGTAGCGGACGAAGCGCGCCTGCTCGAGCCCCGGGATGAGCCGGAACACGCGCTGCTGCTCCGCGATCTTGAGCTTGGTCTGGAATCCGACCAGGTTGTAGTGCTCCTTCGCGAGGTCGTCCTGGCGCAGCTGCACGACCGCCCAGGGATTGCGGCCGGTCCGCGGATCCGGCAGGCCCATCGGCTTCATCGGGCCGTGGCGCAGCGTCTCGCGTCCCCGCTCGGCCATGACCTCGATCGGGAGGCACCCCTCGAAGTAGATGCCCTTCTCGAAGTCCTTCATGGGCACGGTCTCGCCCGCGAGGAGCGCGTCGAGGAAGCCCTCGTATTCCTCGCGGCTCAGCGGACAGTTCCAGTAGTCCTCGCCGTCGCCCTTGCCGTAGCGCGAGAGCGCGTACATCTTCGAGAGATCGAGCGAAGACGCCTCGACGATCGGCGCCATGGAGTCGTAGAAGTAGAGATCCGCGGTGCCGAGCAGCTCTCCGATCGCGGCGTCGAGCGCGGGCGAGGTCAGCGGGCCGGTCGCGAGGACGACGAAGCCGCCGTCGCCGGAAGGGATGCCGCGCACCTCCTCGCGGACGAGCGTGATCTCCGGCCGCGAGGCGATCGCCTCCGTCACGAGGTTCGCGAAGACGTGGCGGTCCATGGCGAGCGCGTCTCCGGCCGGCACGGCGGCGGCGCGCGCGCAGCGGATGATCAGGGAGTCGAGCGCCTCCATCTCGCGCTTCAGGAGCCCGACGGCGTTGCGCGGGTTGTCCGAGCGGAACGAGTTCGAGCAGACGAGCTCCGCGCAGCGGTCGGTCTGATGGGCCGAGGTCCCCACGAGAGGACGCATCTCGAAGAGGCGGACCCTGTGGCCGCGCCGCGCGAGCTGCCACGCGCATTCGGACCCGGCGAGCCCGGCGCCGATGACGGAGACCTTGTCGCTCATGAAGCGGCGATTCTAAGGTCTGTCATCCCGAGCGCAGCGAGGGATCCCGTGCGTCATGGCAGAAAGGCGAAAGGCGCGGGATCCTTCGGCGCTCACGCGCCTCAGGATGACACGCTCGATTCCGCTCGCGTCACCATCCCCCGCCGCCGCCGCCACCCGAGCTCCCGCCGCCTCCTCCGCCGCCCCCTCCCCCGCCCGACGAAGACGGCGACGCGACGCCCGAAGCGATGGCCCCCGCCGCGACCGCCCAGGAGCCCGAGGAGCCCGCGCCGCCGAAGGCTCCGCCTCCGCCGGACCAGCCCCCGCCCGAGGAGGACGACGAGGAGCCGGAGGAGGAGCTCGCGCGGCTCAGTCCCGATCCCGCGGACGCCGCCGCCGCGCCGCCGTAGGCCTTGAACCAGTGGTCGGCCTCGGAGGTCAGGCCGAACGCGACGACGTAGGGGAACCAGGAGTCCTGGAGACGCGGCGCGGGCTGCGCGAGCTCGTGGACGAAGTAGCCGCGGGCCGCCGCCAGGGCCTTGCGCCGCGCGATGCGGTGGACGCCGTTGCGCGTCTTCGCGAGGTTGAACACGCCGTTGACGACGGCGAGGCGCAGGAGAGTCGAGCCGAGGACGGGCCAGAGGGGGGCGGGACGCGGGTCGCGCACGCCGAGCCACGCATAGACGAAGAGGAACGCGGGGACCCAGAGGATCATGGCGGAGGACGCGTCCACGGACGAGATGCGCTTCTGAAATGCCCACGCGCAGGCCGCGCCGATGGCATAGATGACCAGGTAGAAGAAGGCCCTCCCGAAGAGCTCTCCCGGCGCCTCCTTCTCCGTCAGAACGGCCGCGAGATGGAGGCCCAACCCGGCGGCGAAGAGGAGCGGGGTCGCCCAGCGCGACGGCGCGGGAGAGGTGTCCTGGAAGTCCGGGTGCGTGGCGAGCTTCGCCTTCATGCCCGGCTCGATCTTCGACGCCGGATTGAAGCCGCTGCTCTTGTAGTGCGCCTTGATCGCATCGGTGTCGGTCTCCGGCTTCCCGAAGAAGAGCGCCTTGACGAGGTCGTGGTCGTATCCGGTGAAGTGCTCGAGCGGCACGAGCAGGCGCATCGTCATCTTCCTGCCGTCGGCCTCGGTCGAGAGCTTCTTCTCGGAGACGAGGCGCGCGATCACGGCGGAGACCTCGGGCGCCCCGATTTTCTCGTCCCAGAGCGCGCCGGCCTCCTCGGGCGACAGCGAGAGGAGGTTCTTCGACAGCCAGCCCGCGTCGATCGTGTCGGGCGGCGTCAGCGGCGCGAGTCGGCCGAGCGCGCGTTCGCGGGCGCGCCAGCGCAAGTACAGGACGATTGCCGCCGCGCCGAACAGGAGGAGCAGCGCCACGCGCAGGCGCGGGCTCGCGATGCCGTGCGCCGCCTCGGGCGTGCCCGTCCCGGTGTACGTCAGGGGAATCTTGACGACGAAGCCTTGCTTTCCCGGAAGGCCTCCGGGGTGGTACGTCTCCGGAACGGCCACCTGCGGCTTCCAGACCGGGTCGAGCGCGAGGGAGAGCGTGAACGCGTCGACCGGCCAGTCGCGGTCCGGAAACGCGAAGTCGTTGTCGAGGATGTAAGAGTTCCCGCCCTGCTTCTGGAGGATTCCCGAGAGCCGGTAGGCGATCTCGTAGACGAGCTCGGTCTGCTCGAACGGCGGATCCGACGGCAGCCGGCTGCGCCAGCGCAGGACGTTGGGGGCGCTCCAGTTCCACGCATCCACCGCCGAGAGGTCCCCCTGCGCCAGCGGGTGCCGCGCGCCGTCCTTGTCGATGCGCGTGACCGACTCGAGCGCGAGCGACTGACCGGAGAAGACGCGGAACGTGCGCTCTCCCCCGTTCCAGTCGCCGTCGAAAACGATCGTGTGCGTCTCGACCACGGAAAGTGCGCCGGAGGCATCGAGCTTCGCCTTCACGTCGAGGGACTTCCAGCGGAGCGTGCGCGAGGTCGCGGGAGAGGCGACGAGCAGCAAAAGGACGAGCGTCCGGACGGCGCGCAGGAGCGGCCGGGCCGCGCCGGTCAAGCGGTCCTCCTTCTGCGCCGGGCGTCTTCCCGTGGTCCGCGACGGGCGTCTTCCCGTGGCCCACGACGGGCGTCTTCCCGTGGCCCACGACGGGCGTCTTCTCGTGGCCCTCGCCGGGCCACGGGCACGACGAAACGGATCGACGTGAGCCGCGGCGAGAAGGCGGCGATCTTGTTGTCGACCAATCCGGCGGCGAGGCCCGCCTTCTGCACGTCGAGCCACAGGAAGGGGAACGCGAGCTCCGCGAGGAAGGGCTTCTTCGGGAAGACGGTCCAGAGAGAGCCGGTCGGTTCCATGCGCTCCTCCAGGTCTCGAAAGAAGGCCGAGAGCGAGCCCTCGGCCGGGACCTCCACCATCAGCCACGGATGCCGTCCCGCCGGGATCCGGTCCACTCGCTCGACGAGCGGGCCGAACGTCTCGCGGATCGTCTTCACGAACTCGCGCGTCGACCCCAGCGCGTAGGCGGCCGCCTCGCCGGGCAAGGAGAACTTCTCCCAGGGGGACTTCACTGGGCTCATTTTACGGGCCGGGAGGCCCCGAGGGGTGAGCGAGGCCCAAACCCCGCGCCGAACGGCGCGGCGGGGACCGCAGATGCAGATCGCGCTCTACTATGTCGCCGTGACGTTCGAGTCCGAGCTCTACCCCGACGAGTACTTCGAGGGCCTCCATCGCGTGACGGCGTTCGCCGCGCCGCAACGCAAGTGGCGCGAGCGGGACCGCGACATCCTGAGGCTCGCCCTGGGCAGCCGCGGCCTCGGAAGCCAGAATCCCCCGGCGACGGAACCGGTCCTGCTCGACCTGGGCTCGGCGCGCGGCGACGTCTGCTTCCTGCTGGCGCCGCGCGTCCGCGAGGCCATCGGCATCGACGCCTCGCCGAAGGCGCTCGAGATCGCGGAGCGCGAGCGCGCCCGCCGCGGCCTGCGAAACGTCCGCTTCGTCCTCGGCGACGTGGCGGAGCTCGCCCCGATCCCGGACGCCTCGGTCGACGTCGCCGGCGCGTTCGACCTGCTCGAGCACGTGGACGACGCGACGGTGCGCCAGATGCTCGCCTCGCTCCGCCGCGTGCTCCGGAAGGGCGGAATCTTCGTCGCCTACACGCCCAACCGCGAGCACTACGTCGAGCGCCTGAAGGCGCACGATCTCTTGCTCAAACAGTTCCCCGAGCACATCGCGGTGCGCCGTCCGTCGGAGATCCGCCGCCTGCTGGAGGGGGAGGGCTGGCGCGTCGTCGAGCTCTCGTACTCGACCGCCCCCTTCCCCGCCGTACGCTTCCTCGAGAGGCTCCTCGCCCCGCTTCCCGGCATCGGCCGGCTGTTCCGTTACCGAATCCTCGTCAGGGCGACCCCCGGGCCAAGTGGCCCGGCGGGGACCGCGGGGTAGACTGAGTGGTTCATGCGCACGAGCGTGATCATTCCCTGCCGGGACGCCGCGCGGACCGTCGCGGACGCCATCGGCTCCGCGCTCGGCCAGAGTGAGTCCCCGCTCGAGGTCC
>Ga0070667_100001210_pt1 | contig 23494 bp, 17 predicted proteins | sample KBSS33metaG_FD_64659 | JGI IMG/M metagenome (GOLD analysis project Ga0070667, IMG submission 64659) | Switchgrass rhizosphere microbial communities from Kellogg Biological Station, Michigan, USA - KBS S3-3 metaG | ecosystem: Host-associated > Plants > Roots > Rhizosphere > Soil ... | reverse complement strand
ACCGGATTGTAGTTCTCGGGGAACCAGGAAGTGGCAAGAGCTGGGAGTTCCGCAATAGGACTGACGTTCTTAAGAGGCAGGGAAAGATTGCCTTCTACTTGCGGCTGGATGAACTCGTCGAAGAAGCACCGGACGGCCTGCTGGAGGCGGGTGAACTCCGGAAGTTGAAGAGATGGACAAAATCAAGAGAGATGGCCTTCTTCTTTCTCGACTCCGTAGACGAAGCAAAACTCAGGTTATCAGCAGATTTTGGTAGAGCACTTCGCCGACTTCGGGCTTTCTTGGGCGAACCTGCACTCAAACGGGCGATTGTAGTTATCAGTTCTCGCATAAGCGAATGGCGACCTCAGTCAGACGCAGATGAGGTTCTCAAAATACTCTCGGACTTTGATCCGACAACTATATCGGCAAACAAGAAAGGTGCGCTTCGAATAAGCGTCGAAAAAGACCCTTCGATCCATGTTGTTCAAATAGACCCGCTTGATGCGGCGCGCATCCGACTTTTTGTAACGGCCCTCGGCATTGAGAAAGCGGATGAATTTATTAGTGCAATCGATCGAAATCACGCGTGGGTTTTTGCACGGCGACCTATTGATGTTGTAGGTCTAGCGCGTTTTTGGCGAGAACGCGGCCGTCTTGGTTCACTCGCAGAAATGATCGAGTTCGACGTCAGCCTGAAATTGGCCGAATCAGAGTCGCGAAGTCAGTCCGACCCGCTTACACCCGCCCGAGCGCGCTCAGGTGCAGAAACACTAGCTGCGAGCGTGGCGCTGTGTAGGTCATTAACTTTCAGGGTCGCCGATGACCAAGCAGACCCCGAAAGCCCAGGGCTCAACGCTCAGAACTGCTTGCCTGTAGATTGGACAGCCCAGGAAGCACGCTCGTTGCTGGCGCGCGCGATTTTCGACGGTGAAAATTACGGTCGAGTCCGCTTCCATCATCGGCAGGTCGTTGAATATCTCGCGTCAAATTGGTTCAACTCACGGCTGCGCGATGGCTGCTCATCAAGAGAACTCATGGACGTGCTGTTTGACACACGCACTCGCACTCCAATTCTACGCCCTTCCTTAGCCCCGATAGCAGCATGGCTCGCAAACGGCACAGATCCTTGGAACCAGCAAGTGAGGCAATGGATTGTTGATACTACGCCGTGGCTGCACTTCCAATTTGGTGACCCTGTCGCCCTACCCGTTGACTACAAGAAGACACTTCTCATAGCTCTTGTTGATCGTTTCCGGGGGCGAAATCGCGTCTGGCTCAATATCGACACGAATGCTATGGCACGTCTTGCTGCAGATGAGCTGGCACCTGACGTTTCCCGAATCATCCGTGATCGTTCGCTGTCGCCGGACCTTCGTTCCGACATGCTGACTTTTGTTCGATTTGGACGCCTACGTCGTTGTATCGATCCCGCACTAGAAATACTTGAAAGCGATATTGAGCCAAACGTTCTGAAACACTACGCCGCATATGCGATCCGCGACATAGGTGATGTGAATGACTTCCAGCGTCTGGCAGCTATCGTCGACCGCACGACAGAAATAGAGAGCTACTTATGCGGCGTTCTATGCGAAATACTCTACCCGGCCGTCATCGACGCCGCAGGACTGAGTTTGCTGCTAAGAAAATCTCGCGCAATCCCGAAAAACTCGCTGGACCTTCCTTGGCTACTAGAACGACACTTCGAAGATACGTTGAAATCCGCAGACGCAGCTTCGCTTCTCAAGCAATTCGTTGACCTGGGTCAAGAGCCCCCCCATATTGTCTACGAGAATAAGACGACAGAAGTATCGAGTCGTTTTATATGGCTCGGAGAAATCTTCCCAACCCTCATCATAAAGCTGCTCGCGAAGAGCGACCTTGAGCTCGGAGATGACGAGCTTCTTGTAAGAGCGATTCGCTTGCTCGAAAAGATATCTCGTATCGATCATCACATTGACAACGATAAGAAGAAAATCGCCGATGCGACGTTCCTTCACCCATCGGTTAGGAGAACTTACTTTTGGCTTCGCGTTGAAGAATGGCGAGCCAAGAATCAGTCGGATCCATCTTGGATCCCACAACTTTATTCGTACTACAACACGATCATCGTCAACAGGCGCGATCTGCCATGGCTCATAGAAGACATCGCTACCCGCACAGACTCTGACCGAATGCTAGCGCTTCAAGCCGCATGGTACGTTTGCCTGCCAGGCCCCGGAGCTATGCTCAGAAGACTTTCAATTGCACCGACAGCGCTCTCGCACCCACTAGTTCGCTCGGCCTATGCCGGCCTCTGGCTAAGGATATTGCCGAACAGATTGAGTTATATCTGGTACCGCAGTGTCAAGAATACGGCGGGTTCCCGGTGGTGGTGGCACAACCATTTCCGTCGATTAAAAGCAGCGTACGTTTGGCTGCACGACCAATATGTTCTGACCATCCATGTTCGGCGATTGACATCAGGAGAGCAGTACATCTGGCTTTCTCGCCTAGCTAGCGAAGCTAACAGCAGAAGCGATGCCATGCAGTGGGGCGCTTCGGATTGGTCACTCGTTCGTCGAAAACGTGGGCCGCTAATTGCGTGGGCGGCTGAGCGTGGTTGCATGCAAGCATGGCGTAAGTTCAGACCGCCGCTCCCTCACGAAAAGCCAGAGCCACACTCTACAGATGTTCGCGTCTGCGTCGGCCTAGTTGGATTGAACTCCGCTGTGTCTCGACGACTCATTCTGCTGGATAGCTTGGTAGATGACGACGCACGACTAGTAACCAGGTATTCTGTCAACGAGCTAAACGGCTTCGCACCATGGATGGCAGAATTGGCTCGCGTAAAGCCAATGGCAGTGAAGGAAGAGCTTGCGGCGTGCATTGATGGAGAATGGAAACTACCTGCGACGCGAGGACATGTCCACGAAGTTCTAGCCGATCTTCAATGGCATGGAGAAGGCATTACGCCGCTCGTCGTTCCGTCTGTGATAGAACTCCTTGAGGCGAATGACCCTCCGAACGTTTCGATTCTTGAACAAGCACTCCGCGTTTTGCTTCGGTATGGTCATGACCAAGCCGCACGGATTGCCGCACTCGCTGCCCAACGCGTGCCTACGTATGGCGACGACACGCGACACTTCGTGCTTTGGCTTGCTACGTGGCTGGACGTGGATGCTGAACCTGCCATCGAATTTCTCCGCGCCAAGCTGGCAGATTGCGAAGATCCTGTGAATTTGATGGTGCGGATTTGCGGTGAACTTCGCGGAGAGCGTGCAGGCGGCGTGTCGGGAACCCATTGTGCGAGCTATCTCCGGCCACGGGCACTTCGGACCCTGATCCCCCTGGTACATATCTATGTGAATCGCGATACCGATATCGACCGCATCGGTGGCGGTGTTTATTCGCCTGGCGATCGAGACCATGCCCAGGAATTCCGAGACTCGTTACTTACAATCCTCACAAATAACGACGGCGATGAAAGCGAACATTTCCTCGTAGAGTTAGCTGACGATATTGCAATGGCCCGCTCGCGCGAATGGATTCTTCATTTGTTGGAAGAAAGAAGGTCGAGGCTCGCTGACGGCCAACATTGGAGTGGAAGTGATGTTCGTGCCTTCGTGAGAGACTTTGAACTTCATCCGAGGAATGAAAGTGATCTGTTCGGAATTGCCCTGAGGCGTTTGTCTGATGTCAAGGATAGGCTTGAACTCAGTGATGAAAGTCCCCGGCGCGAATTGCGAGATGGTGACAGGGAAACAGAATTTAGGTCATGGCTCGCACGAAAGCTCGGCGAGATCTCTCGGAACCAATACACAATACCGGAGGAAGAGGAAATTCCTCTCGGGCGTCCCGATCTGCGCTTTGAGAGGCCGGGGATGGGACCGGTCTCTGTTGAGCTCAAATGGGCCCATCGATGGAACACGGCACAACTCGTAGAGCGACTGGAGAACCAACTTGTTGGTCAGTACATGCGGGCGACCAATGCTCGCTTTGGAATCTACGTCATAGGGCGCATTCGCAGTAGACAACTATGGAGACACGACGGTATCGATAGGAGCTTCGATCAGTTGCTCGCGTTTTTGCAGCACAGAGCAGACCAAATTCTTGCAGAACGTCCCGGCATTCTGGGGCTTCGCGTACTCGGCCTAGATTTCGTTGATCCGCGGGCAAACACCGTCTCTGTGTAGTCATCGACGCTATTTGAGGCGACAGGGGTGGCTCGAACCAAGGTTGCCGTCATCCTAACCCTCTCCCGCGCAGCGGGAGAGGGGAGCTAGCGACGGTTCTTCCTGGCCTTGAATATCGTTTATCGATGTGTATCGTATCGATTAACGATGTCACCAGGAGACCGCGCCATGAGCCCCACCAGCGCCCGCGCCCTCGCCGCCGCCCGCCCGGTAATCCTGGGCCTGACCTTCCTCAACGCGCTCTATGGGCTCGGCATCACAGCGCTTCTCATCTTCAGTTTTTTCATCGAAGGCTGGCCGCAACGGCCGCTCGGCTTCGATCTCGTGCACGAACATCCAATGGCGGGAACGGGCCTTCGCGCGATCGTCGTCATCGGCATCATCGGCGCCGTCATCGTGCACACGATCCTTCGGCGCTTGCTCGCGATCGTCGATACCGTGCGCGTGGGCGATCCTTTCATTCTGGAGAACGCGCGGCGTCTCAACGTCATTGCGTGGAGCGTCGCGTCGCTCGAAGGTTTGCGGTTGATCGTTGCGGCAATTGCGGCGGCGGTGTGGGAGCCGGGCAAGGTCGATGCGTTTTCGTTCGCGCCGTGGCTCGCGGTGTTGCTGCTGTTCGTGCTCGCGGGCGTGTTCGCGCACGGTGCGCGCATTCGCGCCGATCTCGAAGGCACGGTGTGACATGGCGATTCTGGTGCGCCTCGACGAAAAGTTGTACGAACGACGCATGACGCTGACGGAGCTTGCCGCGCGCGTCGACATTACGGTGGCGAACTTGTCGATTCTCAAGACGGGCAAGGCGAAGGCGATTCGCTTTTCGACGCTCGAGGCGATTTGCGTCGTGTTGGAGTGTCAGCCGGGGGAGTTGTTGGAGTTTCGGGCTGATTGATCGATCTACGGAGAACCTAGATTGCCCTCACCCTGCCCTCTCCCACGGAGCGGGAGAGGGGAAAGAAGGAGAGAGACGACTGTGCGCGCTGTCCCCCCTCTCCCGCGCGCGGGAGAGGGTTGGGGTGAGGGCCGTTCGGAGTGAGGCGTTGAACCAACATGCCCTCACCCTACCCTCTCCAGCGCGCGGGAGAGGGGAAAGCTTCTCGGGCGATATAGGGCACGTAGCGGAAGTCGCGAATTCGGGTGACCGAGCCTGCGATCATTTCGAGCTCGACGAAATAGCTCGCGCGCGTTTGCTCCGCATCGGGATACGCCGCAATGACTTCGCGCCCATCGAGCCACGCCGGCACGAAATACCAATCGTTGAGACGATCGTAGTTCGAGAAGTAGTTTCCGACGCCGCGCTTGCCTTCTCGCCTCACGCGCGAAACGAGATCCAGCCGCACATCCTCGGCGAGCAACGCGCGCACGCCGTCCCAATCGCGCGCATTGAAAAGATCGGCATAGCGCACGATCAGCGGCGAGTGTGCCGGCGGCGCGGGCGCCTCGGGTTTGCGCTCGCGCAATCGCGTGCGGCCGCGGTGCAGCGCGGCTTTGACGGCGGGCAGCGTGAGATCGGTGAGCGCAGCGATTTCGTCGAGCGAGTGGCCGAGTACGTCTTTCAGGATCACGGTGCTGCGTTGCGCGGGCGGCAGATCAACAAAGTGCGTGATGGCGGCGCGCATTGCTTGTTCATGTGCGAGCGCGTCGCCGGGGTCGGGCGCGGAATCGGCGTGATGTTCCGCCGATTCCAACGGTTCGCGCATGCGCACGTCGTAGCGCTTCAGGTGATCCAGCGCGCGGTGATGGGCAATGCGAAAGAGCCAGGGGCGAAGCGGCGGCATCGTTTCCATCTCCGGCAGCGCGTAGTAGGCGCGGGCGAGCGTGTCCTGCACGACATCCTCGCCGTCGGCGATGGAGCCGACCATGCGTGCGGCGTAGCGGTGGAGCTCGGGGCGAATCTCCGCGACCAATTCCAGAAAGCGGCGGCGGCTTTCGTGCTGCGCGGCGATCAGCGAGGCGTCGTCGGACATGGTTTTAGGCTTCAAGCGCCTGGATGCCGAAATCGCCCTTGAGCGCGAGCGCCGGCGCGGATTCGTACTGCGGATCGGTGAGGATGCTGACGATGTGGTCGCCGACTTCGCGCGCGGTCATCGGTTTGCCGAAGTTTTCGAGGAATGCCTCCGGTTTGATGCCTCTGCGTCGCGAATACGCCTCCGCCCCCGCGCGGCCGACGCCGCCGGCGGCGAGCATTTGTCTTGGGACGATGGCTTGAAAGCGGATGCCGAGATCCTGCTCCGTCGACACGGTGTTCGCATAGCTCGCCATGAACCACAGCATACGCTTGGCGCCGGCGTAGCCGCCGGACATCGGCGATCCGTTTACCGCGGCGCCGCTGGAACCGATGAGCACGCGGCTTCCGCGCGGCAGCGGCAAGCGCAGCGCGGCTTGAATCCAATGGAAGCCCGCTTTCACATCGGTGTTCCAGGTGTTGCTGAAGCCTTCCCACGTTTGCTCGTGCAGCATCGCCATCGCAGGCGTGGCGCCGGCGTTGAGCACGAGCACGGTGGGATGGAATTCGCGCAGCAGCGAATCGGCGAGCGCGGCGTCGGAAACATCGCCGATAGCGGTGGTGACGCCGAGGCGGCGTTCGACTTCGGCGAGGCGCTGCGCATCGCGCGCGACGACGACGACGTTCGCCTTCTGCGCGACCAGCGCTTCGACGATGCCGAGGCCGAGGCCGGTGCTGCCGCCGGTGACGAGGGCGCGTTGGTTTTCCAGGGTTTGCATGGGTCGTTCCTTGGGTGTTGCGGCTCGGGAGTGGGCCGTTGTCCCTAGAACGATCGAGAAGTACGAAAGGATGCGGTGGCGCTAACTTCGCGGTGTGTGATCGTCGTCGTCGGATGCGCTACCGCCGAGGCCGAAACCTACGCCCAATCCCGCGCCCGCTGCTCCGCCCGCGCCGCCCATGCCTTTGCCGCCGCCGCGACCCGCATCGTCTTTCGCACCGCCGCCTTCGCCCTTCCCTTTCGCTGCAACAACCCGCGCCGGCCCCTGCTTCGGAATCGAAACATCTTTCGGCACCGCATCGAGATCAAGCGCCTTGCGAATGAAATCGCGGAGCGAAATCACGAGCTCGGCGGTGTGAATCGGCCGTCCGGAGGCGAGCTCGTTGGCCGCGCGCGCGGCGAGGCGGACTTGTTCTTCGGTGCCGAGCAAGATGATGTCCGAGAGCGCAGCTTCGACGGCATCGCGCATGCGGCGCGCGCGGTCGCTGCCGGATGACGCGATTGCTTCGGCGTCGCTGCGCTTCAGATCGCGCAGGTGCGTCGGATCGACCGCGAGATTGCCGGTGAACGATCCGCCGAGTGTCTTGTACGCGGCGATCAGCGTGCGCAAGCGCTCGTTGATCTGCCGGTTCTCGCGCTCGCGCTTCTGCTGGATCGTCTGCATCGCCAGGAGGCGAATGCCGACGCCGAGCAGCGTAATGATGGCGATGCCGAGCAGCGTCGACAGCATCGCCTGCCAGGAACTGAAATCGAGGTTGCGCATGGAGGGTCTCCGGGCTGCGCGTTCGAGTCTACCCTCCTCGCGCTTTGAACCCTGCGTGCCCTCACCCTAATCCTCTCCCGCGCAGCGGGAGAGGGGATACGGAGCGGATAAAAATTTACGGATCGAAGCCGTTTGCGAAGATCGTGTCCGCAGCGACTACGTTGAGCGACACCGGCATGCGCACGAGCCGCTGCGTCGGATCGTCGCTGAAAACACATGTCGTGCCCGAATACGTGCCGGGCGCCAGCGTACTTGCGTCGAACGTTGCGGTGATGTTGGTTGAGGCTCCGGGCGCGGTGTTGCCGAGCGTGGTGTCAAATGTGAGCCACGGCATCGTATCGGGTGACGAGCATCCGCTGACGTTCGCGATCGCGAAGCCGCCAAGCTCGGCGCCGACGCCGTTGTTGCCGATGGGCGAGATCAGCGTGGCGAGGCCGGTGCCGATGTCGACGGTGTACATGTTGCTCTGCACGCATTTGTGGAGCACCGGATCGTTCACGCAGCCGGCGAGATAGAGCGTGCCGGTGGCGTCGTCGAAGTCCATGCTCTGCGCGCTGTTTGCGTCGAAGCCGATGGAGCCGATCACGGACGCGGCGCCGCCGGTCTTGTCGATCGCCATCATGCTGTCGCTGACGAGGTCGAGACCATAGACGAGGCCATCGGAGTTGATCGCGATGTCGATCATCAGAATGTCCGCCGTCGGATCGGCGACGTTCTGGATTTGTCCGACCAACGTGGAAGCGCCGCTCGAAAGATCGACGGTGTAAAGACTCGAATGCCACGGGCTCAGCGGATTGCGGCGGATCGGCCCGACGAGCACGGCGTACGCGGTCGAGGTGCTCGCATCCCAGCGCAGCGCGCTCCACGCGTAGTTTTCGACGGGCGATGGCATCGTCGTGATTTGGCTTGCGGCTGCGGTGGTGGTGTTGACGGCGTAGAGAATGTCGGTGGTGACATCGACGGCGTATTGGACGGAGAAATCATTGCCGACGAAATCGCCGGCGAACACGTGGATCGGGTCCGGGCTCGGTCCCAATGCCGTCGGCGCTTCAGGCGCGTTCGCATCGAGGCTGACGTAAATACCGTTGCCGGCCGATCCGTTCGATTCGTCGAATCCGAACGCGGGAACACTCGTCGAGAACGGAAGCATGATGCGATTCGCGACGCCACTCGTCTGGAGCGATGCGCGGCCCGGATTCTTCTGATGCGGATCGCCAAGCGGGACGACGAAGCGAGAGACCGGCGGAAAGTGCGCGCGGCTCGGCGCCTGGCCGACGTGCCAGGCGAGATCGACATTGCCGCTGTTGCTGATCGTGACCGGCGCGGTGGCGGTGCTTCCCGCCGCGACGCTCGCGCTGATCGCCGCGGGCGATATCGCTTCGATCGGCGCGCCGACATTGAGCGAAACCTGCTGCGAAGCCGAATACATCGTGCCGTTGTTCGGCGTAAACAGGATCGCGAGCCCGTCGTGCAATACCGCTTCGTTGCGCGAGTATTGCGTTGCGTGCGTGGCGTCGCCGTTGAGGCCGACGGTAGCCGTCAGGCCGTCGTCGACAGTCGGATCGCCGAAGCTCGCGGTCTGGTAGTTGAAGAGAATCTGGCCGTTCTCGTTAAGCACGATTTCGAACGTGGCGCCGCTGGGGCTATCGGGGTTTCCGCCGGATCCATCATGGTTGCGGTCGTACCATTCGACGACGAATTGCCGATTCGGCGCCGTGCCGAGCGTCTGGTAGTAAACGTTGCCGGTGTCGGCGGCGATGTTCGTCCAGTACGGCAGGATCGCAGCGCCCAGATCGCCATCCGGCAGCGCCGAGGTGAACGAGAAGACGGTGCCGTCCTCGACGCCGAAGATGATGCCGCCGTTGTTGCCGATCGAAATCTGATTGGACGAGACGCCGTAGAACGTGAACGGGAAATCCATTGTCACGCCGGCGGCGCTGTCACTGTAAAGATCGAGCGGCGTGCCGGTGGCGGTGATGTCGATGAAATCCGCGCTGACGGTGTCGTCGTACGTATACGACGGAAGGTCGCCGTACGCGGTCCACGTCGCTGTCGGCGATTGTGAAGTCTCGGCGCTGATGATGCGGTTGTACTGGTAGCTCGCGCCGGGTGCCAGCGCGTAGTTGACCATCGGCACGATCGGGCCGGCGATATCGTCGACAAGCGCGTGATAATTCAGCGTCGTCTCCGAGTTATTGGTAACGACATAGCAGAAGTTGATCTGCTGGCCGATATCGGCATCAAGCTCGGTCGCGGTGCCGCAGCTCCCTGCCGTGGTGTCGGTGCTGATGGTGACGGCGAGGCTGATGCCATCGGTTCCTTTCGGATCGTGATTTACCGAGGCGGCTGACGCCGACGTCAGCGTAGCGGCAACGAACAAGAGTGTTATCGGCGACAAGGAACGCATCGAGCAAAACCTCTTCAGTGGCGGAGTGGACGCAGGCAACGCCCGATGCTGAAGCGGTGAGTGACGGTGAGTCTTTCCAGATCGCTTCCCGGCCGGTCAAGGTTCCGCTACCGATTCGCTAACTTGCGCGCCGCAAGGGATTTCCCTGACACTGCGTTGGCATTCACTCTGGGGGTGAGGACCGTGCTCGAAGCGCTGCGTTCGCATTGGATCCTCGCCATCCTGCTTGCAGGCGGATGGGCTTTGTCTGGCACGCCCCTCGCCGCTAAGGATGCCGCGACACGACGGCCGATCGACGAGCTGAAGCCGATCGCGACAATCCGCGTCGGCAAGACCGCCGACTGGGTTGCCGTCACGCCCGACGCCGTGTGGGTCGGCAGCACCGGCCCCGATGCCGTACACAGAATCGATCCGAAAACCAACGCATTGGTCGCTTCCGTGACGTTGAACGGCGAGCCTTGCGCGGGATTGTCTGCAGGCTTGGGCAGTCTTTGGGTGCCGCTGTGCGGCTCCGAGCCGACGTTGGCAAAAGTCGATCTCGCATCGAATGCGCTGACCGGCGTGTTCAAGATCGGGCCTCCGGTGGGCGAAGGCGGCGTCGCGGTCAGCGCCGACAGCGTGTGGCTCGTCACCGACAAGAACGGCACGCTGGCGCGCATCGATCCCGCGACGGGCGCGGTGCGGCAGAGCATTCGCGTGCCGGCGGGTTCGTACAATCCCACGTACCGCGACGGCGATATTTGGGTGTCGCGCGCTGACGGTTCGGAGGTAACCCGCGTCGATGCGAAGACGGGCGCGGTGCTCGCGTCGGTGCGAACGGGTCCGGGCCCGCGGTTTCTAACCTCCGGCGCGGGCGCGATCTGGACGCTCAATCAAGGCGACGGATCGTTGACGCGCGTCGATGTCGAAACCAAGAAATCCAAAACCATCGCGCTCGATACGCCCGGCCACGGCGGCGATGTGGCATTCGGCGGCGACATGATCTGGACGACGATGATGAAGGCTCCGTTGTCGATGATCGATGCCGCCACCGTGACGCTGCGTTGCCAATGGACGGGCGCCGGCGGCGATTCTCTGTCGACCGGTCATGGATCGATCTGGCTGACCGATTATCACGGCGGGACGATTTCGCGTATCGATATGAGCGATGCGATGTCGCGCTGTCGGAATCGTTAGGTGCCCTGCGGCGAAAAACACTAGCGGCGCGGACGGCCGGCGTCGCAGGTTTTTGCCGCGTCGGCGCGCGTGAACTCGGCGGTCCAGTTGGTTTCCCACGTGCGATCGTCGTAGGAGTACGCCTGTTCCCAGCGCGCGTGCTCGCGATCGACCTTGTTCCAGAGATAGCGCACTTTGATCGCGCGTCCGTCCTCGTGATCTTCGGCGTAGAACTCGCCGCGTTCGCCGGAGAATCCGCCGACGACCGGCACGGGATCGAGCTTGCCTATGGCGCTATTGACCCAGTAGATCGACCATTGGCGCTTCTTAGGATCGAACACGCGCAGCGTGAGGCCGGCGGTTTTCTTCGATGGAAAATAGATCTCGTCGACGGTGGCAGCGCCGGCAAGATACGGCGTCATGCAGAGCGTGCCGGGAAATTCCTCCCATTCGGTGCTGCCGACGCCGCGTGCTTTGAGACGGCGCTGCGCTGTCGTCCAGGCGCCGGCGAAGTAGTCGAAATCGTGCACATCGCCCGTGCGCGCGATCGAGTAGCCCGGTAGAGACGGCGTTTCTTCGTGCGCGAGCGCACCGCTCGCCGCAACCGCGAGCGACAACGCGATCAAACCGACGGATACTCTCAACGTTGGACGCGCCTTCGGTTCGGCCATGAATGGCTCCGAGCTGTTCGATGGACCGGGAGCTTACGACGGCCGCAAAGTCGCACATAACGAGAGTTTCTTCGCATCATTGGATGCCGAGCTTGAAATGCCGCCCGTTCTGCCGCCTCTGGATTCCCTTCGCGTACTGGTCGCTTGCGTGCGTCATCGAAGTTTTTCGCGCGCCGCGGATGAGCTTTGCCTGACGCCGAGCGCGGTAAGCCTTCGCATGCGCAATCTCGAGGCGTCGCTCGGCGTGAAGCTTTTCGTGCGTCACGGCCCGCGGCTCGCGATTACCGATCAGGCGCTTGCTCTCGCCGAAAAAGTGGACGAGGCGCTGGCGACGATCCAATCCGCACTGGATCAGTGCCGTCGCATCCAGCCCGCGCTGCGCGTGACATGTGCGCCGACGTTTGCGCTGCGCTGGCTGGTTCCGCGCATCGAGGCCTACAACGGGTTGCCGGATTCGCAGCCGATCGCGCTGTCTGCGACCGAAGAGCTCCTCTCGCCGGATCAGTTCGACATCGCGATTCGAAGCGGCCAGGGGCCGTGGCGCGGATGCTCGTCCGTCGAGCTTCTTCCCGATCACGGAACGCCGATGCTGAGCCCGGCACTCGCGGCCGGCGCGCCGATGTCGCCGCGGCGCCTCCTGGAATTGCCGCTGATTCCGGACACACGCTGGATGCGCTGGTTCGAGCTTGCCGGCGTGCCGGACGCGACGCCGAAGTATGTCCCGACGCGCTTTGCGACCTACGAGCTCGAGGCCAGCGCCGCAACGAAGGGCATCGGCGTCGCGCTGCTGTCGCCATTGCTTTACGGCGATCTCGTTGCCAACGGCGCGCTGATCGCTCCGTTCGATCACGTCGTCGATGGCCCGGCGCGCTATTGGGCGTTGTGGCGCGAAGCGGAGGCGATGCCGCGTTTCGTGCATTGGATGCAACGGGAGATCGCGCGGTCATCCGGTTTGCGCAAGCGTCGGCGAAACCGGTCTCGCGATCCGTAATGTTCGACGCCGTCAGCTCGTCGCAAGTTTTCCCGCTGCAACCACCAGCAGACCGCCCGATACGCCCTCGACCCATCGACGTGCGCGATCGCTGATGCGACCTTTGTTGCCCGTCGACGCGATGACGATGCTCAACGCGGCGTAAACGACGCCGCAGAGCGCGATGAAGATCGCCGACAGAACCATCGCCTGAACTGCCGCCGATTCGCCGCTCTGCATGAACTGCGGCAGGATCGCGAAGTAGATCATCATGCCTTTGGGATTCAGCACGGCCGTGAGGAAACCGCGCCGGAACGGCGCTCGCTTCGCGCCCGCTTGTAGTGTGAACTGGCCTGACTTCATCGCCGATCGAATCAGCTGCGAAGCGAGATAGACGAGATACGCGACGCCGATCCAACGCAACCCCTCGAACAGCATCGGCGACGCCGCGATGATCGCCGCGAGGCCGGCGGCGACGAGCAGCGAATGCACGATGTAGCCCGTGCAGACACCGGCCGTGGCGCGCAGGCCCGCCGATGCGTTGCCGGTGATGGCTTGGGAGGTGATGAAGAGCATGTCCGGGCCCGGGGTGCAGATCAGCGGGAGGACGGTGGCGGAGAAAAGCAGCGTCGTCGGCAGGGTCATGCTTGGCATCGTACGCTGCGAGCCACGCAATCTGGTTGCGAATATTTCACGCAATAGATTCATTTTGGCATAATCTGCCAACCTGTCGGCGCGATTCGAGCGCTTGGGGAATTCGTATGACGATCGAGCTCGACGAGATGGACCGCCGCATCCTGCGCGCACTGCAACGCGACGGCCGCTTGCAGAACAACGAGCTTGCGCAGGAAGTCGGCTTATCGCCGTCGCCGTGTCTAAGACGCGTGCGCTTGCTCGAAGAAGCCGGCGTGATCGAGCGATACGTTGCGGTGCTGAATTCTGCGAGCGTCGGTATCGGCATGACGCTGTTCACGCGCGTCTGGCTCACCGCGCAAGATGCCGAGACGATCGAGCATTTCATCGAGGCGATGCAAGAGCTGCCGCAGATCGTGGAGTGCTACATCATGCTCGGCGAAAGCGATGCGCTCTTGCGCGTCGTCGTGAAGGATCTCGACGACTATCGGCGATTCCAGACGAAGCATCTGACGCGCGCAAACGGCATTCAGAACGTCAAGACCGATTTGCCGAGCCAGATCGTGAAGCAGACTTACGCATTGCCGTTGTGAGACCGAAACAGCGCGAGCCGGCCGGGTTCGAGCGGTCCGACGACGTCGAGCCACGGCTCTTCGGCGACGATCGCCGTGCACGGACCATAAGTTGCGAGACGAATGTCGCGACCGATCGCTTCGCGTCGTAAGGCATCGAGCACCGTGCGCAGAATCGCACCCGTGAACGGCGTGTAGAGATAGAACACTGTGCCGAACGAAAAATCCGCGTCGCGCGCGTCCTGCTGAATGAACGTCGCGTTGGAAAGATTCAGCGTGGCCGCGGACCGCCGTGCGCAATCGACGTAGACGGCTTCGCGCTCGATTCCGATGCTGCGAGCGCGCGTGCAGATGGATGTCAGCAAAGGCACATGGCCCAAACCTGAGCCCAGATCGACGAGCACATCGCGTTCGGTCAACCCCGCGCGGCGGATCAAATCGAAAATATGACGCGCCGGCGTCGGTTGATAGAACACCATGTCGTCAGCGAGCTCGGCGATGTCGGTATCAGGTTCCTCGAATTGCAGGATGCCGCTCATTGCGACATCGAGATAGTCGTAGGCTTCCTCGTGCGCTTGTTCCCAATCGATCGCTTGTTCGAGCAGCCAGGCCGGCGTTTTGCCTTGTCGAATTTCGCTGCGAGCGGTCTGATAAAACTCGTCGTTGATCGCTTCCAGTCGGGAACACATCGCACGAGCGCGATCATGATCGCGCTCGTGTAGAAGATAGGCCTCGATGCGATCGAGCGCATCGATGCGCCGACGCAATCGATCCGGCGCAGCCAGAGAACGATCGTGTTCCAGATCGAGGATCAACGCTTCCAGCGCATTCATTGCTTGTCGGGGAGCGGAAGGCGGAGCTTGTTGCAAAACGCGACGAAGCGCGGATCGCTGGCGTAATCGCCGAGGAATGGAGCGTATCGGACCGTGGTGACGCCGGGATCGCGCGTCGCAAACCCGTGATCGAGCCACTCGAACACCTTATCCGGGTCCTTGCGCTGCGCATAAGCGATCGCGATCTGGAAAGCACCGCTGTCCGCATATTGCGCGATGAGCTCGGCGAGTTTCGCATCGGCCTCGGCCTTGTCGCCGTTCGCGAACTGGGCGAGCGCAAGTGCGAACAACCGCCAGAACGGATCGGTTTCCTGCCGAGCGAGGCCGACGGCCGCGGCTGCGTGGCCGCGCAGGATCTCGACGATCGCAAGCTCGCAATAGCTTTGCGACGCCTGGGGCTGCAGCTCGATGCTTTTGCGCAGCACCGCCTCGGCTTCATCGTAGCGGCCGAGCGCGTAGAGCGATCGCGCAAGGTAGACATACGCGGCGCTGTTCAACGGATCGAGCACGGTCGCTCGCGTGCCGTATGCCACGCCTTCGGCGAGCCGGCCGAACGATGCATTCACGATGCCGAGCGAAAACGGCGGCTGCGAATCCTGCGGCGCGAGCTCGGCGGCCTTGAGGAATTCGGCTTCCGCCGCGACGAGATCCAAATCGATCAGTTGCAAGATCGCGGCGCGCGCCTGGTGCGCGATGCTCAGATCAGGCTGCAATGCCAGCGCGGTATCGGCGGCCTTGCGAGTCTGGGCCACTATCCTTTCGCGCTCGCCGCCGTCGGAGACACTGAAGACCGCGAGGAACCGCGTCTTGGCGAGCGACAAATGCGCATAAGCCAGTGCGTATTTGGGATCGAGACGAATCGCTTCTTCTTGGTAGGCGATCGCCTTGTGCTGATCTTCGGCGGTGCGGCGTCGCTCGTAGAAAATGCCCTGCAGCAAAGCCGTGTAGGCCTCGATGTTCTGATTCGAAGGCGTGCTTGCGGTGGGCGTTTGCACCACCTCGGCGTTGTTGCCGAGCAGCGCGACTTTGAGCTCGGCCGCGACGGCGCCGGCGATCTCGGACTGCACCGTGAAAATATCCTTGAGCTCGCGATCGTAGCTTTCCGACCACACATTTGCGCCATCGGCCGCTTTCACGAGCTCGACCGCGATGCGCACGCGATCGGCCGATTTGCGTACGCTGCCTTCGAGCAGATAGAAAACACCGAGCTTGTCGCCGATCGTGCGGCTATCGTCGCCCTTGCCCTTGAACTGAAACGATGAGGTGCGGCCGATCACTTTCAGATCACTGAGGCGGGACAGCGAAGAAATCAACTCCTGCGCGAGGCCATCGGAAAAATATTCGTTGCCGGAATCGCCGCTGGTATTCGCGAAAGGCAGCACGGCGATCGATTTCTCGGCGACCGCGGACGCATCTCGGTGCAGCACGAACTTGTCGGCGAGCAGCAGGACGACGGCGAGGCTCAATGTCGCGATGATCCAGCGATCGAGCTTCTTCCCGGTCGCTCGCGTCACCGAGCCCGAGCGGTCGACGTCGGCCTCGCGCTTGAGGCCTTCCGGTGTCCATTCGTAGAACCACGAAAAGGCCATCGCAAACGGAAACCCGACGACCAGGGCGACGATGATGAGCCGTATCACCCAGTTGGGAATATTGAAGAACGGGAAAACCTGCGTCGCGATCTGAATCAAAAGCCATGCGGCCGCCGCGTAGAATACGGCCGCGCGGTATACGTTTCGACGTTCAAGCTCGGCGAAGATCGACCGCATCCGCGCGCGCTCCGGGCGTGCAGGCATCGATGGCTATCATAGACGATCGCAGGCGCCGGACCGGAAGGTCATGCCATTTCCACGCGAAGAGCCCGCAACACGGCGTCGATATCCGCCTCGCTGTTGAGCACATGCGGCGAAATCCGGATGCCGTTGAACCAGTGTTTTTCGATCATCTTCACGACGATGCCGTATTTGTCGCGCAGGACGTCCTTCAACGTCCTGCTGTCGGTCTCGTCGGGCAGAACGCAAGCGACCATGGCGGTTGCGAGCGGCCCCGGAGGCGGACCCACCAAGCGCAGCTTGGCGATTTGCGCGAGCCCGGTGTACGCCCGGTTGCGCAACGCAACGTTGTGGCGCTCGACCTCGGCCATGCCGATCTCCTGCAAGCGCTCGATCGCAGCACCGAAACCGATAACGAGCGGCAGCGGGCCAACGCCGGCCGAATGCGCGCCGTAGCGATGCTCGTCCTGCCATTGAATCGGCTGGATCGCGCCCGCATCGCGGCTGACGTACAGGAGCCCGGTGCCTTTCGGACCCATCAGCCATTTATGTCCGCTCGTCGCGTACGCGTGGCAGCCCAGCGCCTTGATGTTGACCTCGATGGCACCGACCGCCTGCGCGCCATCGACGACGCACAGAATGCCGCGCTCGCGCGCCAGCGCCGAGATCTCGGCGATCGGCATGCGAAGACCGGTCGACGTGATGACGTGGCTGACGCTGATGACGCGAGTCGCCGGCGTGATTGCGTCGGCAAAACGGCGCACGATGGCTGCGCTGTCGTGATCGTCGAGCGCGATCGCCACCCGATCGATCACGACGCCGCGGCGTTGCGCCTGATACGCCCAGCCCATGCTGCCGCCGTCGTGTTCCTGATCCGTCGTCAACACGCGATCGCCTGTCGTCCAGCGCAGGCTTTGCGTGACGGTATTCATTCCATCGGTCGTGCATCGCGTAATCAGGAGCTCATCGGCATCGCACCCGAGGAACCGGGCGGCGCGCTCGCGCACCTGTTCGGCCGCCGACAGCACCGTGTCATTGTCCTGGCCGTACGCCATGCGTACCGGATCGGATTCGAGCTTGCGCCACGCGTCCAGCGTGCGATCGAGCACCGCACGCGACGTCGCGCCGAGCGAGGCGGTGTTGAGATGGATCAGGCCGTGCCGCAAAAGGTAATCCGATGAATCGATCGCGGCCGCCTGCGCCCATCCCGCCATCGAGGCGGCACCAAGGCCAGCTATGAACGCGCGGCGCGATCCCATGGATGTCATCGGCTGCAGCTAGTCGCAGACATAGTCACTGGGTGCCCGGCGATGACAGACGTCCGGCTCGCCGTATTTGTCCCATAAGTCGACGAGACCCAATTTCCTGACGAATGTCATGAACTCCGGCGTCGCGCGAACGCTGCGGCCCGCGGGACTCCAGAGAACGTGGAAAAACAACGCGTCGTTGCTGCTGGCATTCCGGGAGATCATCGCAAGGGCGCGATCATGCTCGTCCAATAGCAACAGTGAATACGGAACGATCGCCGCAACGTGATCCGGTTTCGTCGATAGGTACGCGTCGATGACGTCGAGCGCCTTCGCGTGCGCCGCGGCATCGCCGTAGATTCCAGCGGCGATGGTGTCGGCGGTGACGGCGGGAAGACCCGCACCTAGAACGCGCAGCCCCTCGGCGAGCGGCTTGATCGCCTCCGTTCTCCGGCCGCGCGCGGCGAGGACCACGTGCATTCCGATGCCCGCATGAAGCAAACCGACATCGGTTGCGCGCCGCATGAGCACTTCGGCGCGATCGATATCGCCCGCGTAGACGTATTGAATACCGCGCCACAAGAGTGCGTTCGGCATCAAGGGATCGATCGACAGGACGTGATCGAACCGCTCGCAGCCTTGGGCGGTGTAGCCGGCATTGATGAGATTGACCCCGGCCCAGAAATTCGCAGTGACATCGTCGGGATCGATTGTGAGCGCTCGATCGATCGCGGCGCGCGCATCGGCGTAGCGGCCGCGTTGGCCATACGCCATGGCGAGCACGGCGTGCGGCTCGGCGAGCGACGGATCGAGCTCGATGGCGAGCGCGGCTTCATGCTCGGCCGCTGCCAGCGCGCGGTCGACATTGCTGGGAATGTAGATCGGTTCCAGCGCATGGATTGCCGCCAGCCGCGAGTGCGCGCGCGAAAATTTCGGATCGAGCTTCAGCGCCTGATCGAGCTCCGCGATCGCTTCGGGAAATCGCGGACCTTCGCGCCGGTTGAAAATGCCGGTCGCCTGCAAATAAAGCGCGTACGCTTCCGGATTGACGGTGGCGACCGGTACGAGCCGCCGCTGCTGATCTCCTTGCAGAACGACTTTCAGCTGATCGGTGATCGCGCGCGCGATGCGCTCTTGCAGTTCGAATACGTCCGACAAATCGCCGTCGTAACTTTCCGACCACAAATGGTAGCCGTCTTCCGCCTGGATCAGCTGCGCGGTGATACGCACCTTGTCGCCCTGCTTGCGCACGGAACCTTCGAGCACATGGGCGACGGCGAGCGCCTTGCCGATCACGCGCATGTCGTCGTTCTTGCCCTTGAAAGAGAACGACGAGGTACGCCCGGCGACTTTGAGATCCTTCACTTTGGCCAGCGCGTTGAGGATTTCTTCGGCCATGCCGTCGGAAAAGTATTCCTGATCGTGAGCGGGGCTCAAGTCGGTGAATGGCAGTACGGCGATCGAGCGGGTCGGAATCTGCTCCTTGTCGATCGCCGAATCGGCCGCCGGCCTCGGCGCAACGTTGGCTGACGCTGCCGCAGGTTCGCTCGGGCTTTGAGCAAAGCGCGAGAGGACGAATCCGCCGATCGCGAGCAGGATCGCGAGGATCAGCAATTCCGGTCCGTTGACGCGTTGAGCGCCGCGCTCGCCGTGATACCAAGCGAGCACGAGAGCGACGAAGAATCCGATCGCCACCAAGATGATGACGGCACGGAGGACGGTCGCGGGCCAGCCGAAACGCTGTCCGACGATATCGAGAATCTGGATCAATGCGAACGCGCCGGCCATATAGGCCAGCGCCCATTGAACCAGTTTGCGTTGCCTGAGCCTATCCAGGAACTCTTCCACCGAGCAACGCCCCCGCCACCCGACTGAGAGTGTAGCGCAACGTCAGAAGCCGGGCTGACATTGCAGCCCGGAGATAAACCCTGCGGCCGCATCGAGCATCGCAATCCCATTGGCCAGGATGTGGCGACCATGCCCCCCATTTTTGCGAGGTTCGTTCTAGGACTCGGCGCGCTTTGCCTCGGCTTTTCTCCCGAGGCGCTAGCCGACGATTTGGACACGCGTCCCAATTGCGGCGGCGAGCGCGATTTCTGCGCCGAAGTCGCGCGATACGCGAAGTTGCTTCGCCTGCCCGGCTATGCGCTCGCGGTCGCGCGGAACGGGCGGATCGTGCACGTGGAGACGCAAGGCTACGCCGATCTCGAACGGCGCTTGCCGATTCGCGCAGATTCGATCTTCCCGGTCGCGTCGATCACCAAGACATTCACGGCGGCGCTGATGATGCAGTACGCCGAGGAAGGCCGCATTCGGCTCGACGACTATCTCGCCGACTATCCGCAAGTCGACGATGCGACAAGGTGGCTCTACAGCAGCGCCGATATCCGCATTCGCCATGTTCTTTCGCAGACGTCGGAAGGCGCGAAACCGGGCGACGTCTTCAGCTACAACGGCAACCGTTTCAATTCCGTCTACGGCGTGTTCTTGAAGATAACCGGCGAGAAAGACTACGCGCGCGCGTTCGCCGGCGAAGTCAAAGAGCGCATTCTCGATCGCGTCGGGCTCAAGGACACACTCACCGGCTTTCCCGATGCGGCCGAGCAGGCGCACATCGCACGCATCGTCACGCCATATCGCTTCGATTCGAAGCGCGGCGCGTTCGTTGCCGATGACGATCTTCAAGGCGGCCACAAACACGCGTATCCGAACAGCGGCATGCTGTCGACGCTCGCCGACCTTGCGCACTATGTCGATGCGATCGATCAAGGCCGCTTGATCGGCAAGACGGGCGCTACCGAGATGACCCGGCCGTTCAAGCTCAACGACGGTACGGATTCGCCGTACGGCCTGGGCTGGTTTTCGGAAGAATGGAATGGAACGAAGCTCAACTGGGTCTATGGGCTCGGCCCGTCGTATTCATCGTTTCTTCTGCACGTGCCGAGCGAACACTTGAGCCTGATCTTTCTCGCCAACAACGATGCGCCGACCGCGGCGCTCCGGCTCAACTACGGCAATGCGCTGCAGTTTCCGCTCGCGGTGCCGTTCCTGCGTCGCTTCGCCGCGAACGTCAAGGCGATTCCGGACATCCAGCTCGATGCGGATGTCAGTACGCTTGAGAAGCGTATCGCACGCTTGCCGGCCGCGTCGCGGGCCGCCGCATTGGCGCAAGCGATCGGCATCGCGCAGACATCGCGCTACGTCGAGAAAACCTACGGCGGCGTTTCTGGAAAAGCACTGGCGCTGGTCTCGATGCTGTATCGCATCGATCCCGCTTACTTCCGCGCACCGCATCCCGATCTGATCGGCCTCATCGCCGATATCGCGGATCGGACTCGGACTCTGATCGCGCCGATGAACGATCTCGCCGCCGCTTATGACGCGAACGGCTATATCGATCCGCGCGTCAGTCAGGATCTCGGAACTTTCTACGACCATGTTGGAGTTTCAGATGCTTCGATCCGTCATCGCCTCGCGCTGGTCACGGCTCCGGGCTACGAGACCAACGATGCGACGATCTTCAGCGCGTTCGATCTCGGCGATCTCTACTTTCGCAACGGCGATGTCGCATCGGGTCGGAAGTGTTACTGGATCGGTATACGCGATGCCGTTGCCGCAGGCTGGGGCTCGGGATTCGCCGACAAGAAACGCCAGCAGATGAATGCGCTCACCGCCGGATCGGCCGCGGCGACACCTACACACTAAACGCCGCCGCGCTTCCACTCCGGATAGAACGCATCGTAGTACCAGCCGTACGTGCTTTCGATCTCGCTCTGGATACGGGCCGGAATCGTGTGCGGCCGCGGTTTTTCGACGGAGAGGTGCCGCCGATGCGGATATTTGTTCCGATAGTGACTGTCGCTCTCGTGCGCACGCACGGTGAGGTGCGCAGGATCGAACGCGTGCGCAGCGACACCGAGCCAATGGTGGATTTCCGTCAACGTGGCAACCGGATCGCTTACCAGATGCTCGAAAAGGACGACGTGTATGCGTCTCTGGATGGCGGCTGACAGATCCTGTATCGCCTCGATCGCGCGCAGCGGGCTGCCGATGACGCCGTCTTTTGCGAACAACACGTCGGCGCGGTTGTAGCGATCGTGGTTTGCGATGTGGTCGGCGAAATCGATCAGGATCGTGCGCTGATGCTGCGCTTCGATCGAGCCGTACACCTGGCCGAGCTCGCGCGCGCACACCAGAAGGCGCGCATCGGGCTCGATGTGCAGGAGATATTCGAAGTTGCGCAGCCAGTTGCGATTCTTGTCGACGACGACGGCCTTGTCGCAATCCTGATACCAGCCGCGTACGAAACCCCGCGTCGCTGCTCCGAGCCGCGCGTAGCTCCGCTCGAAATCCGCATCGAGTTGCGAGAGGAAGAATTCATCGTCGCTGATGCCGTGGCGAAGGCGCAGCAGCGTCGGGCACAGCGGCGAGCTGTGGCCTTCGCTGTGGATCAGCGGATGCTCGGCGAGCAGCTGACAGAGCAGCGTGGAGCCGGCACGCGGCAAACCGGCGACGCCGACGAATTGGGCAGTCATGCGCGAGCGATCAATCGACTTCGAACGACTGCAGCGTGACGGGCGTCGTCGTCGCGGTGAATTGCACGGAATTCGCGGTGACCGCGAATGTGCCGATCAGCACGGGATTGGCGCCGTTGTAGTCGTAAGTGAAATCATCGGCGGTGAACGTCGTTCCGCTGTTGAACGTGATCAGCGTGTACGTGGTGTTCATCGTCGGCGCGCCGTTGCCGTCGCTGAAGTGGAACAGGTAAGTTCCGGCGCTGCCTTTGGTCAGCGCGCCGCCCAGCGACAGCATGTCCGAATCGCTCGCCGCATTGGTTGCACCCAGTTGCATATTGAACGCGCCGCCGCCGTTCCAGACGAGATTGCTCCCGCCGTTGAGCGTGCCGGGAGAATCGCCGGGCGCGATGAAGCCGCCGTCGTTGAGCGTGATCCCTGCCACCGTCCCGACGCCGCTCAGCGTGCCGCCGGCGTTGATCATCACGTTGCGGATGAATCCGTCGACTTGCAACGTGCCCGAAGTGATCGTCGTGTCTCCGGCGTAAGTATTGATACCGGACAGAACCAGCGTGCCCGCGCCTTGCTTGACGAGCGAAATACCGGCGCCGGTGCCGGATGAGTTGCCGCCGCTCCCGGTCAACGAGTAGGGACTGTCGTCGGCGATGACATCGCCGATCGTGTAGGTGCCTTCGATGTCGAACGTGGTGGCGACATTGCTCATTACGAACAAGCCGCTGCCGGCCGCCGCGCCGCTGCCGGCGCCGCGTCCACCGATACCGGCGGTCGCATTGCCGCCGCTGATGGCGTGAAGCGCATCGGCACTCTGCACGCTCAATGTGCCGCTGCGCGAAAACACGGCGCCGCCAAGACCCGCGCCGCCACCGCCACCGCCGAAGCCATAACCACTGCTGAAACCGCCGCCGATGCCACCCGACGCGCCCCCAACAAGGTTGCCGCCGCTACCGCCGCCGCCGCCGCCGAAACCGCCGACGCCGCCGCGGCCGTACGAGATCTGGTAGCCGCCGCCGCCGCCGCCACCGCCGAAGCCGCCTGCGCCTCCGTTCGCGGTACCGCCGCCGCCGC
>Ga0070667_100001209_pt1 | contig 23495 bp, 47 predicted proteins | sample KBSS33metaG_FD_64659 | JGI IMG/M metagenome (GOLD analysis project Ga0070667, IMG submission 64659) | Switchgrass rhizosphere microbial communities from Kellogg Biological Station, Michigan, USA - KBS S3-3 metaG | ecosystem: Host-associated > Plants > Roots > Rhizosphere > Soil ... | reverse complement strand
TGTTACTTTCCATGCTGTTCGACTCCTACATAGTCGGACCAAAGCCCCGGGCCTGTATCAGCAGGTGCCGGGGTTCCTCATATGACAAGACCCCTGCCGAAAGTTTCCGGGCAGGGGTCGTCAGTCGAGAAAAGCGTTACACGGACAGTATGGGGGTCGTGAAGTCACTCCTGCAACATCGACACGCTCAGGTGCGTGTTCGCCGGCCGGTGACGGCGAGGTAGAGCCCGGCCAGGAAGAGAGCCCCGTCGACGATCCATAGCCACAGCGGGACGCCGCTGCCTGTTGCCTGCACGATGGCGAGCACTATGAGGACGATCGTCGTGGTCAGCAGTGCCCAGTAGGGCCGCATATTGTTGCTCTCTTCCTGGCCGGGGTTTCATACTTGAGAGGGTGGGACCCGGAGCACTAGGTATGTTCCGGGTCCCTGTCCGCTATCGCTTTCGGCGTTTCCGCTTCCTGCGACGGCGGCCCTTGATCCTTTCTTCGATCTGTAGCGCCACGCTTACCAGTCCCGCCAGGGTGCTGGTGATTGTGGCCCACATCCCTACTTGATCGGAATTCAAGGGGCCAACCCCCTCTCTATTTAGTTGGTAACTAGAGTTTAGCCTCCGGGGTTGACACATGTCAAGGGTGGGAGCTAACTTATTTTCATGACCGAAGCAGAGACCTACCTCACCTCCGTCCGTCAACGCGTCGCCCACCTCACCGACATCGAGCAGGTCGCGGCGCTAGGCGAGGAATCACACCGGCTGTGGGAAGCCGAACGGGTGATCGGCGAGATGCGACGAGAAGCTATCCGTCGGATGAAACCCGGCCGCACAGCAGCTGACCTGGCGGCCGAGTTGGGGATCAGCCGAGCTCGCTTATACAAGCTGCTCGCGGAGTGAGCCCCTGCCGCATGTCGACGGCCCACTGCGACCGTTCCTGATCGACCCACAGCAGGATCTCGGCAACCTCGTAGCCGTCTGTGTAGCGGTTGATCACGCCGCGGTTCACCCATTGCCGGATGGTGGCCTTGTTGACCTCACCGATAGCGGCGGCGATGTCGAGCGGGACACGCGTCATCCTTGGCCCATCGGTTGGGTTGGCTTGGATAGGTCGAAGATCCACAGGTAGTCGTTGCTGGACGTCTCTCCGTCGTCCTTAGGCGAACCTCGTAGCGTCGCTTTCGGAAATGCGGCCTCCGCCTCTTCCATGGTCGCGAAGACGCCCCACAAGTCGGTTGGCTCGTGACATTCCAGGCATCCGATAGCCATCACGATGAAGCCGTTCACGCCTGCTCCCTCATCACTGACAGTCTTGCCAACTCCTGCGGTGTGGACCAGGTGGCGTTGCAGCCGGAGCACTTGGCGTTGTTGGAGCCGTTGCGGATGAACACGGGCCCGTTGCAGTGGGGGCATTTGCCGTACTCGCGGTGTGTCTGGTCCCGCACGGCCGACTTCAAGGCTTTGCGTAGCTCGGTCATTTCCCGCTGGTAGTCCTCGATCCATTCTTGTCCGGTGATCCACTGGTGGTGGCGGGTGAGGAGGTCGAGCTGCCCGACGACGGAGTTTGGCAGGGTGGTGGTGAGGGGTCGTTCGTCAGCGACTAGCAGCACCCATGAGGCGATGATCGCCGGTAGTGACGGCGGGTCGGTGTGGCCTTTCTGGATCGTCCGGTGGTCGCGGAGCACGAGGGCGTCGAGGTTCGCGGGTGCGGGTGGGCTGTCCGCTTTCAGCCGGCGCGTTTTCGGGGACGCTTCCTTCGGCGCGGAACCAGCCTCCAGGATCAGGGCCAGTTCGAACCACAGTTCCCGGATATCGGTGAGAGTGTCCAGCAGCCGTTGGGAGTGGCGACGGCACAGCAGCCCGTCAGTCGCCTCGGTGTGCTGGTCGTGCTCAAGCACGCATCCGCTCATCTGGTTGCTTCCCAATCCCTCGCGATCCATTTGACCGATTTACAGTCACAGATCCAGTACATTTCGTAGAAGTTCCAGCCGCGCATCTCGGTCCAAGGACGATGGCCCTGTATGGCACATTCACGTCGCCGCAATTCGATCTCGGCCTCACGCAGTGTGTATTTCGGCTCGTCGCTCATCTGGTTGCTTCCTGGTATCCGGGACGGTCGGAATAAGGCTCAGCGAGGACGAGCAAGGTCCGCCTGTGATCGCTGTGTAGCTTGATGATCTCCCGCTTCGCAGCGACCGTAGCGAGGTCGTAGCCGGGATCAAGGTAGCTTTGCCGAGCGATCCGTTCATCTTCGTCGAGTTGTTCCTGTAGCCATCCAGCTAGATCAGGCATGATGTTCCTCCGGTCCGAGTGGGCACAGGGGTGCAGGCCAGGTCGAAGTTGGGGCGGTAGCTGTGCCGGTTCGCGGCCTTGAGTGGGTGTCGGGAAGGAAACCGAGCCATGAATTCCCTGAGCGCATCCCCGGCGGCGGCAACCGCTGACATCAGTAACTGCATTCCTCGGAAGAATCCTGCAACCATCTCGCCAATTGCTGCCACCGCGGTCATGTCGATCTCGGACGGTCGCAGGTTCGCGGCGGGGTCGGTGGTCCAGCGCATGGCGTCCGGGCCGACCGCGTAGTCGGTGAGGGCGTTGTCAATCGAGTCGATGATGTCGCGGCTCACGGTTCGTTCCTGTCTTCCGGGCCAGCGAGAGCATCCCAGAGCGCATTAGCAGCGAGACCCGTGATGATGTCTTCGCAGCCGGTGTGACCTTCTGGCAGGAGGTACGGGCCGGGTTGGTCGAGCAGATGAATCGCGGCTTTTATCCGTTGGATCTTGGCCTGGGCAATGGTCAGGTGGGCTCTGTCTAAGTCCCCTTGTTTGCGGAGGGCCGCGTTTTCGTCCCGCATTTGTTCTCGTGCGCTGCATGCAGCATCGGCTGTGTGCTCCAATCGCGCTGCGTCGTTCTGCAACTCCTGGATCTTGGCTAGTGCCGCGTCACGCTCGGCCACTGCATCTTCGAAGAGGTTCATGTGATGGCCGCATGCAGCTATCCACCACCAGTTGTCATCGTCGCTGTACAGCGACAAGAACTCATCGACGGTGGGTGTTGGGCCGTTGCGTAGGTCGGCTTCGATTTCGGCGCGGTCTCTCATCGCTCGCCCCCTAGATGCTCAGCGGCAGGCTCCGCCATCAACAACAGGAGTTTGATCAGACCCGGGATTTGATATGGGTGCACGATCAGGTTCTCGCTGCCAGTGTTGTCACCGCAGATCAACCACCAGCCGCGTGGCTCATCCCATGTCGCTGTCAGGCGATCGACCCAGGCCTCGAACCCAGCGATCGGGTCGGGGTCCGGGACCAGAACATCTATGCGGCGGGCCTGATATTCCTCGGACTGGATCTCGGCATGGTTCGTCATTCGGCCTCTCCTAGATGCTCAGCGAGCCAGTCGATGGCTATGTGGGCGCAGCCGTACGCAGTTGCGGGGCCGATGCCGAATGCGTACATGAATCGTCGTTGCAATTCTGGAGCGGTTTGCAGCTTCAGTTCCGTCACGGCTTGTACTGCTGCCTGATACCGGACCAACTCAGCGAGTAGCCAACCAACATCATCGTGTTGCTGGCTTCTTTCGGGAATAGCCAACTGTCGCCTCGGGCATCGGCAGTGCGGGGAGTGCTCGGACTGCCCGTGCCCGTTATCTCGATATTGACAGTCGTATACCTCGGCGGGGGTAATCCTCCGAGCCTCAGCAGCGTCCCATCGCTGCCGGATCTCGGTGAGGCGGTCGGGTGTCACGGGCTGCTCAGACATTGGACCAGCTCTCCTTGGTTGTCTCTGACCCGCCCAGAACGATGTCGCGTGTGACGATGTGGGCGCGTCGTTCGGCGTCGCGGATCTCGGCGAAGGCGGCCGTCAGCTCAGCTTTCACTGCTGCAACCTGCCCATCCGTTAACCCCAGCGCTTCGACCAACGTCTTGGCTGGGGTTGTCTCTGACCCAGCAGCGAACGAGCGGGCTAGCCAGTGCGTCAGCCATTCCCGCCGCTCGTCGGGGATCACGCATTGGGCGGCTTCGATCAGGTCTCTGCGGGTGTTGGCTCGTTCAGCGGCCACAGCCTCAGCAACCAGCAACGGAGCAGCGGCGGCAAGCATCTTCGGTGTGGCGTGAAAGAGCGCCATCGGCCAGGCCGCAGCGTCGTAGCGCATCGATGTGTGACCGACGTTGTAGGCAAGGTCGATCGCGTCGTCTCCCGGTGTTACCGGGTCAACAGGATTGGCAGTGTCCCACTTACCTTCACTGCCTCCGCAGGGCTGACACTGATCGAGATTGAAGTCGACGACAGCACCGCACTCTGCGCAGTCCCAACTAGAACCGAAGATCTCGTCCTCATCGTCCGGTGTTACCGGGTCAACATCAGACATGTCCATCTCCTATTCGGCGGCAAGCGGTGTCGAAGTCGTCCAGCTCTCGCGCTGTCATCGAACCGTCGAACGCTGACCGGTGGCGGCGGTGGCGCCAATGAATGTGGAACCCGGACCATCCGCAGTGTCGTAGCGGACATCTGTCGGTGGTTACGTGCAGGAAGGGAGGCTTCGTGCTGGTTGGTTCGGGGGTAGCGGTCACGACTCACAACTCCGATCGGCGCATAACGACGCGTGATGCCGCGCCAACGTCCATGTAGTGCTTCTGCATGGCATCAACGCAGGCCCGTTTCGTTGCCCCTTTGACCTCCCAGTCACACCATGCGCAGCGGAGAATCCAGCCCTGCCACGAGGTGTACGCCTCACCAGTGTCAGCAACGGCCTCGTCGTGGACCTGCCCCGGCGTGCGTCCATCGAGAAACCAATTCAGCCGGTCTCCGGTTGGTTCGGGGGTAGCGGTCACGACTCCTCCGAACATGACGGCAGGCATACCGACAGATCAACGGCGGCGAATACGGCCTTGATATCGGCCAGGCACATGCCCTCCAGGGGCACCCAGCATGAACAGCTGTTCGGTGGCGGGGCGTCCATCTCGCCGCAGCCCTCGCAGCGCCATGGAGGGCATAGACCGCAGTGGTCCGGTATCGGAGTGTCCAGCCCTGATGGTGCCCCGCAGTTTCGACACTCCCTTGGTTTTGTTGGGATGCCGGTCACGACGGCCACCTTTCGAGCTTCGTAACGGCGGGGACGTAGAGCGGGTGTCTCGGGTGTCCGCCCTTAGTGACGCCGAGGCACTGCAGGTTGTCGAAGCCGCGCAGAGCCATTACCTGGGCCACCCGTTCGGGCTTAGCGTTCACTCCCCACGCAGCAACGACCGGCGCGCCGACGGTGCCCGTGTACACCTCCGTTTCCAGCCAGGCATCATTCTCGGGGCCAACCGGATCATCGGCGGTCCATAGCTCGGATGGCTTCGTGGCCCTGTAGGCGTAGAGGTTGATCACCTTCACCCCACCGAGACCCCACGCCCGAGCGAACCCCATGCAGCGCCGAATCGTCGGGTCGTCGTTACGGTGATCGGCCGTACTCGGGTTGAGCATCACGAAGATGGCGCATGGCTTCCACGGCGTTGGATGAAACCATCGCAAGAGGGTGTAGCGGTACTTGCCGCACGGTGATATCTCGGCTGTCCGAGTGACTGCGCTGGCCTGTGCCGGGGTCGCGGTCGCGGTCATGGCGTACCCCACCTTGCGGCCAGAGCTATGAGCGCGAGCGACATGTTGGCCCAGCTCGTCTCAGCAACGATGCGCTGTCCCGTCGGGAGCTCGATTACCGCCAGGAACGACGGTGCGCCCGATGTCATGCCGTGAGGTAGGCATCCAACGACCTCAAATGTCGCCATCTCCTCGGGGTACTGGCCCGGGGTCAGGTATTGAGCTAACTCGCCATCGCGGACACTCAGAAGTACGTTCAGATTCGTCGTCATCAGCTGCCCACCGTCTGGACGTCTTCGGACCACACGAACTCGGCGATGGGGCGGTGCATCCGGCAACCGACGCAGTACGTCGCTCCGTAGAAATTCGGGTCGCGTGCGTAGGTCTCGCACAGCGCCAGGCCCATCGTGGTCTCGGCCCCGCACGCTTCGCCTGTTCGGCCGTGCTTCGCTGGATTGGCGGGGTCGATTTCGGAGCCGTTGATGCCGACGTGGATGTAGCTTCGCCGCAGCGGCCGGACGAATCCCTTGGCCCGCTCTGCTTCGCTGAGCACTAGGTAGACGGGCGATTGGGGGACTGGCGCATCATTAGCGCCGCGCGTCAGTCGGGGGTCGTTTGGATCATCGGTTAGGGGCATGGTTGGTCTCCGTCAGTAGTGACAGGGGCGGGGATTTCGTGCTTCGAGAACGCAGGCGGCACCCAGCCGTACAGATGGCAGTCAGGGCACCGGGCGCTGCGCCACCGCTGACGTAGACGCCGCTCGGCAACCACCGACGCATCGACGTACCCAGCCGGGAGCGGGTAATCGTGAAGCGCGTTAGGGCAAGCGTCTCGCGGCCCTGGTCTCTCGTCGCCACCGCAAATGAACGTCCGGTAGCGGCTCATTGGTCCTCCTGGGTGGGCTCGAAAGCTCGGCATGGTCTCGGGTCCGGGTATTGCTCTCGGGTGACGCGGCATTTCGGATGCGGCGTCAGGTCAGGCCAATACGGCTCCTTGCCGTGATCGAAATCAGCCACGGTCTCGGAGTCGACCAGCCACCGGCAATTCGCTGGATGGCCGAGGTAGCAGATATCAACCATCACCGGCCTCCTGGGTGGTGACAGGTGCGTCGTCTTCGTCGAAATAGATCTCGCCAGGCTGGATGTAGCCGCAGCAGCACCCGTACTCAGGCATCGCGGCGTATGAGTCGCAGTCGACGCAGTTGAACAACTCGCAGTCGAGGCAAAACCCGCTCATTGCTGCTCCTCGGTCGTGATAGACAGGGCGGGAATCATGAGGCACGCTCCGCGAGATGGTGGGCGACGATCAGCCGGCCGACATACTCAGCGACCTGAGGCACTACGGCGTTGCCGAGGGCTCGCAGCCGGTCCATCCGGTTGGAAACCCCATCGCGTACTCCCATAGTTCGGGCTCGAGCCGGGATGTGATCTCGTCTTGGAAGCGGGCGTAGCTCGGCCACTTCCTCATGGATGGCGAGCAGTGGTTCGCCTTGGCCGTAGGCGTTGGCCACCACCAGGACACGAGGTCGTTTGTGGGGAGCGCCGAAGCTACCGGCGGGGAGTCGCAACGCAACGGTATGAAAGCCAAGTGCGACCAAATCCTCCCGGACAGGCTGGGTCCATTTGCGCCAGTTCGGGGAGTTCTCGACGATGACCCACGACGGTCGTACCGCGGCAACGGTCGCGCGGTACGCCGACCAAAGTCCGGACTTTGGTCCTGCGAGACCTTTACGGTTCCCAGCCGTATTGGCGCTTGAAATGTCTTGGCAGGGGAATCCTCCGCAGATGACGTCAACGGTCGGCCTTTCGGTTGATAGCCACCAGTCGGCGGCGGTGCGTACGTCGTCGTGCCGGGGAACGTCCGGCCAATGCTTCTCAAGCACGCGCCGGCAGTAGGGGTCGATCTCGACCTGGCCGACCGTGCGCATCCCAGCCCGCTCCAAGCCGAGCTCGAGACCGCCGATGCCCGCGAACAGCGACAGGACGTTCAGCGGCGCGGTCACTCCGTCACCGCCTGAGCATCGATAGGGCGACGGCGGAGGATCTTCTCGACTTCGGTGCTGATCGGCCGTGGTTGCGCCGGGGGTGAGTTGTCGACTAGTCGGCCGGCCCGGAGTGCGGCGAGGTAGGCGGGGATGTCGTCAGGGTCCGCGTCAGGGACTGCGTTGACCTGGTCGTAGTCCTGACGACGTTGAGCCGCTGATTCAGCCCGTACGCGTTTCAGAACATCGCTCGGCATGATCCGTCTGTGCTCCTCCGAATAGTGCGCAGTGACGGCTCTCAGGGCCGCCGCTGGGTCAACGTCGTGGAGTTGCTCAGCCCAGAACGCGAGAACACCCGCATCGGGACGCGAAAAGGTCGGATCACCGAGAGACGCTTTCGCGAGTACGGCCTTGGCCGTGTCGTAGCCGCTCACGCCGACCGCCCCTCAATCGCTGGCTGGTCGGGAGTGGGCAGATCGATCCAACCCATGGCCTTGTCCGACGCCGCACCCCGACCGGCGGATGGTGAACCGTTCGGGAAAGCTCTGAGGAGCCAGCCCTTCCACGTCGCTGACCAGTCGAGCTTCGTCGCGTCCTTGCCCGACTTCGCCCGCCAGTAGAGAACAAACTTCTCGGTCTCGGCCCGTTGAGCGGTGTCGGTGATGTTTTTCGTTCTCGCCCAAGCGATGTCATCAGGCGTTGGTTGGAAGTTGTCGGCGATGCGCGAAGCGCGGCGCGGATTTTTCGTTGCGGTGACAGGACTACGGGTTGTGGGTTGCGGTAAAAGGGTTGAGGGTTGGGGGGGACTTACGCTGGTACTAACCACAACCCTGTCAAAAGGCGATTGCCTATCGGTTGGGCTATCGCATAGGGCATCGCATTCGGTATCGGATACGCCTAGTTCGGACAGTTCGTTCGCGAGGACCGCCCGTATTATGGGGCTTGCGATGGTGGCGGCCGACTCCATGACCACCGGCCGACGTTTGTCGTTGTTGATTCCGCCGTCCCACTTAACGAACGAGCGGACGAGCAATTCCTCCGTCTCGAAATCGAGAATTACGAAGCGTTTTTCGACCAGCTCATTTAGGGCATCCGATACCCCATCCGATGTGCCATCCGCCGAATATCCGGCCCACCTCTTAGTAGTCATCGGAAGGGTTCCAGCAGCCGTAATGTCTGCCTGCGTACCGAGCATGAAGTAAGCCCACTGAGCGCCCATACTCAACGCACGGAACTTCCGGTCTCGCCAGATGTCCGTCGTGAACCTGCCGTAGCTGCGCGCCATTAGATCCGGTGCCCCTTCCGTCGATTGCAACGACCACAGAGCAGTTGAAGGTTGTCCGGGGAAGACGCCCCGCCCAGCCACTCCGGATAGATGTGGTCCAGATGTAGCCCACTGAAATGCACCCAAGCGCCAGGGACTCCCGACGACAGGCGGAACCAATTGATCCGTCCAACCGATCCACACGGACAAGCGACTTCCTTCGACCCGCCGGGCTCACATCCATACCGGAGCGCAACGCCTCTACGGCTGGCTTGCGGGATGGCACGCTTCTTGTAACGAGGCATGCTGTCGATGGCCATCAGGCAGATCCTCCTGGGCTGTCGCAGGAACAGCGGGTGACGGTGCCGTCTAGTTGGTCTAGCCATGGGCAGATGTGTCCGTCTGGGTGGTTGCAGACGTGCCGTTTTGGCCGGTGGGTGCGGGGTTGCCGGGCAGGGGTGGGTTTGGTGTCGCGGGCCCAGGCGAGTACCCGGTTGATTTGTTGGGCTGCTGCTGGGGGTGCGGTTGGTAGGGATTGGCTGCATGCTTTGGCGAGGTCTTGGGGTTTCCATCCGTTACGGACTGCGGCTAGTACTAGGGCGAATGTGTCGGGTGTTCGTTCGTAGCGGCGTCGGGCGTGCAGAGTGAGGCAGGTGACGAAGTCTTCGTGGATTTCTCGGTCTTCTTTCACGACGCGACCCGAATTGTTGTCAGGGCGGCGATGCGGCGGCGTTCATCTTCGAGTTGTTCCCGTAGTTCGGTGATGGTTGTTTCGAGGGTGTCGATGGTGTGCTGTTCGCTGGTGTGGGTGGCTGAGTTGAACAGTTGGGCTTCGAGTAGTTCGGCGTAGGTGAGTTTCATGCCGACTGCCTGGGTGCGAGTTCGAGGACGATTTGGTCCCATGCTTCGGGGCGCCAGCACCGACCGAACGGCCCCAACGCCTCGAGCCACGCCATCTGATCCAGCGACAGCCGGCCATGCCGGGACTTGATTTCGGCGAGTATCACTTTCCCGCCGCGAGCCAACACCAGATCGGGCAGGCCGACATGCCCCTCGATTGGGGTGCGCCAGCCGCGACCGGTTTTAGCGGGCCGGAAATGGCAGACACGCCACCCGGACAGGACCGCGTACTCGATGATCCTGGTTTGGAAGTCGGCTTCTGACAGTGCTGGTTCGAGAGCGTTCACGCTTCGTCCAGGGTGGGATCGTCGGCTACCGCTTCCGGGTCGTCGTGGGTTGCCCAGTACAGGTTCTCGACCCGGTTACCGTCCTGGTCCAGGATCTGCTGCAACCGGTCGATCACTCGTGACGCCTCGTCCTTAGTGAGATCTTTAGACGTTTCGAGGTTGCGGCCGGCGAACATCGATGCGACGCGCAACCGTTCGTCGCGGTCCTCGACCTCGAAGTCACCGAATAGGGCGTGCAGCTTCTTAATCTGCGGTTCCGTGACGCCGGCCGCTGATGCCTCCCCGTCGTCAAGGGGCGGCTCGTCGGGTGCGACGGGGGGTGGTTGGGTCCGGCGGGCGGTTGTCTTCCTCTCCGTCGATCTGGTGACCGTGGAAGTAGGTGCGGGCTGTTCCAGTTCGAGGTCTTCCACCGAGTAGGGGACGCCTGCGAGGACGTCGGCTGCGACCTTCCTAGCGATCTCAGCGGATGCCTTCGCGTACAGCATTTCCTGAGGGTTGGAGGCGTACTTCTTGTTGCTGGTGTATCCGGCTTGCCGTGCTCGGGCGATCGTCCACACTGACCTTTCGACCTTGTCGGTTCCCTTGCGCTGCCCGCAGACGACAACCTCGCTGTCGGTCGTCTTCTCCGTCCATACCTGATGGCCGTGACCCTGAGCGAGCGCCACCATCGTCCGGGCGTACATCGCTGGGGTTCCGTGGACGACGTACAGGCTGCGGAGCGCCGCGATTGGCGACAGGCCCAGCTCGTCACCCATGATGATAGCTGCGGTCGCGTCGTACTCTTTGCCCTGGAAGGCGGCTGGGATGAACGACGTCTTAGACAAGGCTTTCGCCAGTTGGTTCGCCGCTGCCGCTGCTTGAGCCCACGCCACCAGTCGGCCACCGGTCGGATCGAACTGTGTGACATGTCCAGGCTCGTCCCGGACCGCTATCTCCGTCATGCTGCGTCTCCTCGGTAGATGGGTGGTTCAAGGGGTGCGCCGACGTAGCCAGGTGTCCGTTGGTCACCCTTGGCTCGGGCCGCGGCCTTGCTCACGAAAGCGATGTGCCGGAATTCTTTGTAGGTTTCGTCATCGGCTTTGACCGGGATGACGTCGTAACCGTCGGGCCGGAGCCACACCGCGGCGCACAGATCAACCGCAGGTATGGGTTGCTCGGTGCCGTCGTCCGCGACGAAGAATTCCGCGTGACTATAGGCGGAAAGCTGGAACGCTGTCTCAGGCCAAATACCGGAGGCCGACGTCTTGTAGTCGAACAGGATGATCCGGTCATCGGGCAGCGACGCGAAAATGTCGGGCTTGCCGGCCCACCAGTGTGTCCGGTTGGCCAAGGGCCGTTCCACTACGAGCGGTGAAGGCTGCCACTGGTCCATGAAACTGACGCAAGACTGGACGTAGCCCTCTAGATGCTCCGGTACTTCGACCTCGACGCCGTGGACTATCTGCTCAGCCAGTGCGTGGACATCCGTACCCTTAGCCCCGGCTTCATCCCGTTTCTGCCAAGGGGTTTCTTTCAGCGCCTGCACCATCGGCCCGCGGCCCATCGTGCGCAGCTGCTCCACACCGGCCTCGTTATCAGCGACCCACTCGGCTACCGCACGCGCTGACCAGTACATGAGCGCCGGGGCGGGCAAGCCACCTTTGATCAGCGTTGTCACGCCCGGGACCCATTTGCCGTCGAGCTTGTACCGATGCGATTTCTCGTAGAAGACAAGGCTCATCGGTGTTGTCCGATCCACACAGCGAACCGGATACAGCCGTAGAACAGGGCGACGGTCCAGAGCAGGGTGACGATCACACCGTTGAGTAGGAGGAACTTCTCCCAGCCGGTGAGCCGTTCTTCGTCGGGTTCCTGTGTTTCGGCGACAGCCATCCGGCCTTTACGCAGCCCGCGTTCGAAGTCGGTGAAGTTGATGGGCTCAGTCATCGTCGCCCCCGGTGTACGGGCGCGGGTTTCTGAGGCTGGACCAGTGGAAGCTGCGGAAGGCATTGAGGTAGCCGTCGACGAACCACGGCACGGGAAAGGACTGGTCCGAGGTGCGTCTTACGGCTGGCCCGTCGTCGGTTTGAACCATCGCGCCGAACTTGGTCGGTTCCTCCATCTGCGCCGGACGGACCATCTCGTGCGGCAAATTCATGGAGATCTGGTCGCATTCGACTATTAGGCGGTCGACAAAAACGTGACGCACAGTCCATTCGGTGTCGTGTCGGTCGATGGTGACGATCACCCGGTCACCCAGCTTGAACGTGGTCATGAGTCACGGCCAAGGTGTGCAGCAACCATCCATGCCTGCCACGAACTGAGGGAGGCGAGTGTCCCGATCCGTTTCCGGAGCGCCAGAATCTTGTCCGGCACAGGGACGGGCAGAACCATCGCAGGATCGGGATCGGTATACCCGGCTATAGAGCCGACGCGCTGCCCGTCCCGATCAACAACGATGAACACCCTCGACTTCTCGTCAACTATCCGACCTGGCACGGAAAACCCAGCCTCCGTGAGGAGCCCAGCCCACAGTGGTTGAAGTTCCGCTGTCTGGGTAATCAGGTCTTCCGTGAGAATCCGGTCGACCAGTTTCAGGGCTGAGCCGAAGCCTGCTGGAAGATCGGGATAGTGGAAACCCGTGTCCCAGTCGTTATCGACGATCTTCTCTTCGAACATCCAGTACCGGTTGGTGATCCACCGCCGTCCCTGCCGCTCGAATACGTACACGTCTGGAGTTGGTTCGCCGCAGGATTCAGATTCGTATTGAGGAAACGTCCGACCTACTCCGCACAGGCTGTACAGCGATAGCTTGCTCATGCTCGCCGTCCTTTGTTGCGTCGTTCCACGTAGAAGCTCCAGCCGGTCACGGCCAGTCCGAGGGTGAGTAGCCCCAACCCGGCCGCGAGGGCAGGACCGGTGCTGCTGCCGGTTTCAGCTAAAGCAGGAGCGGTGACGGCCAGGGCGGGCGCTATCGAGACGACAGGTGACGGGGCGTCCAACGCGGTGATCGGCTTGCTGCACTTCGGTTCCGTGACTGTGTACGTCCACGACACCACCGACCCCGGTTCGATGACGAAGCCTTGGAAGGCGCTGGCGGTGACGTGATGCTGCCCGACCGTCAACCACATGCTTTGCCCTGATGGCACCGGCAGGTACACGTCGAGGTCTAGGTAGTACCCGGCTTCGTGGGGTGGGGCGGTGATTGTCGCTGGCCGGCCGCATTTAGCTGGGGTGAATATCGGGGTGACGGTGCCGACCTCGATATTCATTGGTGTCGGGGCGGGTGGGGTCGGCGAGGCTGTTGTCGTCTCGGTAGATGGGCTTGACGTCGCGGTAGTCGAGTCTGAGTTCGATGGTGTCGGGACCGGTTCGCTCGAACTCCCAGACCCCGACGGGGAAGTCGTATCCGAGGGCGTGGCTGAGGGCGTCGACGTCGCTGAGGAGTCCGATGGTGTTGCTGACAAGGTCGGGTGCGGTGTCGGGCATGAATGTCTCCTCGGGTGACAGCCGGGATGCGGGTGAGGTGGGGTGGCGCAGGCCATCAACGCCAGGGCGGTGATAGCGAACGCGGTGACAGCGGCGAACCGCAACGGCAGACGAAGGCGGGTCATGGATTTTCCTTGTCGTTTAGGGTTGAAGCGGCGGCAGCGGGGGCGGGGACACTCGCTGCCGCCACACACAGGGACTCCGCGTTCTCACAGTTCTGGTCGTGTCCGTACATCGCCTCGCAGCAACGGGCTTGGGCGACTCGCAGCGCATCTTCCTGACGCGCACCTCTGTGGATGAGGGACCAGTAGAGCCACTGCCGGACAGGTGACAACTCCCGAACCTGCTTGTCGAGGTCGATCATCGGCGCACCGCCGCCCGTAGTTCGCGCACGTCAGCGCCGTACTCCGAATACAAATCCCGGCAGTCCGGGGTGCAGAACACCAACGGCAGCAGGCGCGCCCAAGCCGACTCATCCTTCACCGCACGGTTGAGAAAACCCTTACCGCAACGGTCACAAACCTGAAGACGCTTCAATGACTGCCACGGGGTCATCAGTCACCATCCGGGGCGCTGAAATACGACGCCGCTTGAGTCGCCCCAGTCAGCAGACTCACCGCCAGCTGAAACGCTCGCCGCGCCTCATAAAGCTTGGTCTCGACCACACGAACCTTCGGCGTAGCTGCTGACACGTTCGACCCGTTCAACTCGATCTGATCGGCAGCGTCGAGGCTCTTCATGTGCCAAATCAGCAGCGGAATCACGCCCTCCAGCCGCTGTACCGCTTCCCGGGTTGAGTTGAGTACCTGATAGATCGCTGGGCCGTCTGTGTCGTCGTAGTGCTCAGCGATCGCTTTCGCGGCAAGGGCGAGATCCCGAGCCGCTTTCTCCGTCGTGATCGTCGGGGCCGTCACGACGCACCGCCCAGCGAACGGTGACGGCCCGTGTAGGCATCCTTCAACGCTTCCTGCAGGAACCGCGGCCACGACCGAGGCCCACCGAAATAGCCAAGGCAGTGGGCGAACCCAGCCGCGAGGAGAGTCATCAACCCCAAAGTCATCAGATAGACTTCCTTCCGTTTAGTTGGTGAAGCCGCTATCCCTGACCCGGTGGCGGCTTCGCTGTTTTGTTAGGTGGATGCGTGCTCGACCAGCCGGCGACGCATCCACTCCAGACCGGACGGTCGTAACCGGGTCGTCTCGGTCGGGTGGTTGTTGCCGCCGTTGTCAGTCCAATACCCGGCTGTGATCACGAAGTGGTGCATCCACCGCTGGTAAGGCATCCGCGAACCGGGCTGGATCACACCGATGTCCCGCAGCTTCCGGTAGAACGTCGTCCGGCCCAGGCCGAGGATCTTCGCTGCGGCTTCCATCGAGTAGTAGCCCTCGGAGTCCATCAGCGCGTCGTACGCCTCGACCTTCGGGGCAGCCAGCGCCAGTTCACGTTCAGCCAGTTCGATTTGGCGTTGACTCGCCGCCGCCAGCTCCAGCGCCTGCGCGAACGTCGTCGGCACCATCGACCCGAACTGGCCGGTGCGGCGGATCGTCGGCAGTACCTCGGTGATCACCCACCGTTTGAACTGTTTCGCGCTCGACACTTGGCTTCCTAGGATCGCGTCGTACAGTCCGGGTTCGCTGATGACGGTCATCTCTTGATCGCCTGAGGGGGTACGCACTGAGCGCGTACCCCTGTCCTCGGCGTCGAGACGGCGGGTCATGTCGGAGGCCATTCGGTAGCCGAGGATGCGGGCGACGTCGGCAGCCACGAACCACGGGTCGCCATCGACCAGCACGGTCCGCACCTCAACGTCGCCATAGGCGAACGGCACCAGTTCGATCATGCTGACCTCCGACGAGAGTCATCGGATTCGGCTTCTTGTTCGCGGAGCCACTGCTCAACCGCTCCCCTGCGGTAAGCCACCCGCCGGCCGATCTTGAAGCTCGGCGGTCCTTGGGGTGGGTCGCAGCTTCGCCAGAAGTACAGGGTGCCTTCGGGTGCCCGAGTTAGCGCGCTGACCTCTGGGACGGTGAGGATGTCGTCCGCGCTGGTCATGCGGCACCGGCGTTTTCAACGACGTAGATGGTCGCCAGGTAGCTGATGTCGTCCAGGTCCACGCCGAGGGCATTCGCCAGGCGGCACATGACGTCAAGTGAGGGCTGCTTCTTGCTGTTCTCGACGTTGGAGAGGTAGGCGAAGTGGATGTCGGCGGAGGTGGCCAGTCGGTCCTGAGTGATCCGCTTTGCCTCACGTAGTCGCTTGACAGCCCCGCCGAGTATTCGGCGCTCATTACGCATCTCGAATGCCATGTGGAGAGAGTAGGCAAGTCGAGGCGAGCATGTCAAGCGATATAAGGCAAGTCGAGGCGATCCCCGTATTTATTGACTACATGTTTGTAGTTACGAGGCTTGTTGCCGTCGTAATTGGGACTATTTGGACGCAGCTACCGGGTGGACTTGCCTAAGATTGCCTGTCATTCTTGCCGGTATGGATGGCAAGACGATCCGGCGAGAACGCAAGCGCCGCGGCTGGAGTCAGCGGGACCTTGCTGCGCGCATTGGCGTCGGCCCACGGACAGTTGGAGCGTGGGAACGCGGAGAGAACTCGGCCGACGGCGGACACGACCTGCTGCGCGACCTGTTCGCCTCAGTGCCACCGAAGGTTGTCGAAAACGACGCGGCGGCGGTCCGCCCGTTGGATGCCTATTCCGATGCGGTCCTCCTGGGTGAGCTGATGCGCCGAGCTGTCGATCGCGAGGAGCCGAGTCCGTCGAAGTAGCCCTCGTCATAGGCCGACTGCCGCATGTTTTCAAGCATGTCGGCGAGGATCGCGCAGAGCTGGACCGAGGTAGTCATAGGACGCTGGGATGAGTCGTCTCGCACGCCGTCACCTTTTCTTCACAAAGTCGTTGACTCTGTGAAGTCTGTGATAAGCGGAGCGTGAGCGCAATAATGAATTGCCTTCAAGACACCTCAACCTCAACCATTGGTCGAGGATAGGGCCGTCGATCGCGGCTCTCACCAGAATCTCGCCGAGGTCCCACCCGAGAGCTTCCTCAATCCGGGTCTGAATGGCATCCCGAGGCCATGTACGACCACCGATCAGACCCCACAAAGTGCCAGGGTCGACCCTCGCGGCTCTCGCAACGGCGGAGATGGTCGCGTTCATTTCGCGAATACGTTCGGCGACGGCCATACCTGCCCGACGCCTCTGCTCGGGAGTCATGATTCTTATTTGAGCGTAGCTATGTCATGACACCCCCGCCAGTCGATCATGACGCGCCGCGCTGAACGCTCTCGGTCATGGCCAGGGGCACAGCACGCCGAACGATCCGGGTACCGGACGAGCTGTGGCTTGCTGCCCAGAACCGGGCGGATGAGCGCCGCGAGAGTCTCTCAGAGGTGATCCGGAACGCGCTTGAACGCTACGTCGACGATCCTGATCAGGGACCGCCGGACAAACCGCAACGGTCTCAGTAGCTACCGGTCTAGCACTCTCGCGGCTTCGGAGTTGACGACGTTGCGGCCGAAGTAGACGTCTTGCGTCATGGATGGTTTCGAATGTCCGAGTTGGTCGGCGACCTGGCGCGGGGTCAGCCCAGCCTCCTCGAGCCTGGTGGCCACGGTCTTACGGAAGGTATGGGGGACGACCCACGAGTACGGTCCCTGAGCGCAGCGAACGCGCTTCCTGTTGACGATGTGGTAGCCGCGGTGCCCGCATGCCTCGCAGTCGAGGGAGTCGAGATAGACGCGCAGGTCACCGGAGGAGTTGGACGGGTCGCGAAGGTGACCGCTTGGTGATCCCAAGATCACGCCGTGCGGCGGTTTGAATCTAGCCTCGGTCTCCCGGCGTCGAACCATCTCCACTGCCGTGGGTGGTAGCGCGAGCACCCGCCAGCCGGCGTCGCTCTTCGTCCTCGGCTGGATCAGCAGACCGGTACCGGTCTCTCGGATCACGGTGGCGTTGACCTCCCATGTCCCCGCATCTAGATCCAGGATCTGCTTGCCTTCGGTGTTGACAGCCCGCCGAGCCGCGCACGCTTCGCCGATCCGGCAGCCGGTGAACAGCATCCAGTCGATCAGGTCGGGCAGGTCATGGTTCACGGCGAAGTCGTCGGCGCGAGCGCGGTCCGTGATGTAATCGACCTCGGCCGGAGTGAGAGCTCGAGGTCGGCCCTTCTTCGTCAGTCGACTGATCGGGCCGGTGTCGCGGACCGGGTTTACGGTGATCGCGTCGTGCCGCATCGCGAGGCCGAGCATTCCGGCCAGGACGGTCCGGGTCATCTTCGCCGCCGCCGGTCCGGACCGGGCACTGATCTTCTTCAACGCCCGGTCAACAGCACCAGTGCTGCACTCCCTCAACCGGAGACCGCCGAGGCTTGGCTTAATGTGGTTGTCGATCGAGTGCAGGTAAACCCGCTTCGTTCCTGAGGCCTTGTCAGTGTCTTTGAAGCTCTTCCACCAGATATCGGCGAGGGCCCTGATGCTCGTGTCGCTGGTGATGTCGGTGCCGGTGGTGCGCTGGCGTTCGACCATGGCCTTCTTCAGTGCACGCTCGGCCTTGGCTTCGCTGTCTCCGTACTTCGCGACGAGGCGGGTCCGTCCGTCGTAGTCACGGAACCGGGCGGTGGCCATGTACTTGTCACCGCGCGGGTGGATGGTGATGTTGCCGTAGGTGCCTACGTCGAGAGGTGGCCTGCCCATGACCGGAGTATACGGATAAGCGTTGAGTATTCGTTGACCTGAGCAACGGATTCTCGACTGAGTCCCCGTAGATGCTCCCCCATCTGGACTCGAACCAGAAACCCTTCGATTAACAGTCGAATGCTCTGCCAATTGAGCTATGGGGGAAAGCTTGGCAGCCACCGTCCGGGCCGAAACCGCGTCGGGCAGCGTGGGCAAGAATAACCTATCGCGCGCCGGACCGTCCGCCCGACCGTGCATGACGGCGCCTGAGCAGGGCAGACTGAGAGAACCACCGAAAAAGGAGGCATCCGTGAAACCCTCGCTCATCATCGGATTCATCGTCGGCTATGTCCTCGGATCTCGGGCCGGACGGCAACGCTATGAAGAGATTGTGGCGATAAGCCGCCGCATTGCCGGAAGCCAGACCGTCCAGACCACTGCTGGTGTCCTTCAGGCCCAGGCCACTTACCTGGTAGGACGGGCCAAGCACAAGGTCAGCGCCACCATCGGCCACAAAGCCAAGATGCCGGTCAGCGCCAACGGTCACTCGCATCACTAGCGCCCTCAGCGACCTCTAGGTCACGCAGGCGATCAATCTGGGCTCGGATCGCCGCTCGGGCTCCCGGGGTGTCCGGCGTACCCCCGGTGAAGCGGCCGCTCCACTCGAGACCGTCGATGCCGGGACGGCGGCGGGCGACGAGCTTGGCCCGCCCGCCGGGAACGGCGATCTGCTCGGTTCGGGCGATGCTGTTCTCCACCCGTGCTCTCACGACCGCCGGGACGTTACGGGGCTCGGTCAAGACGATCCGAACCGGCGCGCGGTCGGTGATGATGTCGTCGTCGATAGCCGCTTCGATGATGTCCAGGCCATCGGCACTCCAGTTGGCCTGGACGATGTCGGCCCAGCCGATCAAGCGCCAGTCCTGCCCCTCGGGCGACCACAGTCCGAGGTTCGTGGCAACCGCCACGCTTACGGGCGTCTGCCCGACGGCCAGACTGCGTTCGTGGGCGGCGAACTGGCGACGCAACGCCGCCGGTGGCCGCACCCAGCGCGACGAAAGCTGCATCAGGCCATCCCACCGATCGCCTGATCTCGCAGCCGCCGCTGCTGCAGCTCGAGCTTGATCAGCTCAGCGTGCAGGCGCTCGAGGTCCGAGTCACCGGTCGCACTGAGTTGCTGGATCTTCACCTTCAATTGAGCGACCTCACGTTCGATGACCTGGTTGGCCAGGCTGGCCAGCATGGCCTCGGCGTACGGCTCGACCCGGTCGGGCTTACACATCAGCGGCTCGACCGCAAGACCGTTCACGGCCACCCGGGCCTCGGAGTCCGGGGGCAGGTGCTCGGCCACGGTCTGCACCCACGCCGGTCCGGTCGACCCGGTCGAGGCGCCACCGGCAGCCATGATTGCCGCCTGCAACTGCTGGTGCAGGGCGAGCACGAACGCCGACGAGCTCAACGCGTCGAACTGGGCGCCGATCGATGACGGCACCTGCAGGGCCGCCTTGATCACTTCACGCTCCGCGGCCACCACCCGCGGCGGGATGCCGGGCGTCGCGATCGGCGCCGCCGTACCGACGGGCTGACCGACGCGCTCCGGGGTGGGCGTAGTGGACCGCGCCGACTGGGACCGCACCAGCCCGCGGACCCGGGCCACGACCTGATTCGGGTCGTCGACGCCGACCAGTCCGGCCAGCCAGCGGGCATACCCATCGCGCAGAGCGTGGTCCTTGATCAGGGCAACCATCGGCACACCCCGGTCCAGCGCGGCCACCCGACCCTCCACCGAGTCGAGGTTGTGGCGATTGACCGTCGTCCGCAACACGAACTCGACCAAGGGAATCCGGCCATCGACCAGAGCTCGAACCGCCGGGTCTCCGCCGGACTGCCGAAGCTCGCAGGGATCCTTACCGGTGGCCTCGATCGCCACGAAGGTCTGAGCCATGAACTTCTGCTCGTCGTTGAACGCTCGCTCGGCTGCTTTCATGCCGGCGGCGTCACCGTCGAAGGTGAAGATCACCTCACCGGAGAACGCGTCGTTGTCCATCAACAGCCGCCGGATCACGCCGATATGTTCCGGTCCGAAGGCCGTCCCACAAGTGGCGACGGCCGTCGTGACCCCGGCCAGGTGGCAGGCCATCACGTCGGTGTAGCCCTCCACGACGACCACCTTGTGCTGCTTGGCAATCTCCCGGCGGGCCACGTCCATGCCGTACAACAGCTGGGATTTCTTGTAGATCGGCGTTTCCGGGGTGTTCAGGTATTTGGCCTCGATCCGGTCGTCGTCGTGGATCCGACGAGCACCGAAACCGACCACATCACCGCTCAGATCCTTGATCGGCCAGAGCAGCCGCCGGTTGAAGCGGTCGATGAGCGACCCGCGGCCGGATTCGCGAGCCAGACCGGCCATGGTCAGTTCCGAAGGCGAGAAGCCTCGCCCGAGCAGGTGCTTGGTCAGCCCGTCCCAACCAGCCGGGGCGTAACCGCACCCGAATTCCCGAGCGGCCGCGGAATCGAAGCCGCGGGCCGAGAGAAACTCCCGCGCCAGCTGAGCGTCCGGCGTCTTCAGCTGTTCGGTGTAGAACGCCGCCGCATGGACGTGGGCCTCGACCAGGCGGGCCCGCTGGCCGGCCGGCCGTGACGGCGCGTTACCGCCGTCGGCGTACCGCAGCTGAACCCCGGCCTTGGCGGCCAGCTGCTCGACGGCGTCGGTGAATGACAGGTGTTCGATACGTTCCACGAACCGGATCACGTCACCGCCGGCCCCGCAGCCGAAGCAGTGAAACAGCCCCCGGGACGGCGACACCGAGAGGGACGGCGACTTCTCGTCATGGAAGGGGCAGATGCCCTTGAGGTTGCCGCCACCGGCGTTGCGGAGCTGGACGTGCTCGCCGACGATGTCTTCGATTGGGCACTTTTCGCGGACCGTCGCTATGTCCTCGTCGCGAATCCGGCCCGGCATGGTTGAAGTCTATTCGGCCGGGCCGGGGCTGGACGGGACTCGATTGCCGGTCAACCGCTCGTACCAGTGGATCGCGGCCGAATCGGTCAGCTGCGCGACCTGATCGACGACCAGGCGCAGCCGCTGGTCATACGTCTCGGCCTGACGCCACCCGTCGCGAAGCACGGTACTCAGGACCGAATCACCGACCCGAAACAGTTCCTGGACCAGCGTTGTCACGATGTCTCGCTGCCGCTGGAGCAGCTCGTCAACACCGTCCCGGCGCATCACATAGCGGTAGGCGATCGCCTTGAGCAAGGCGCACTCGGCCGCTGTCTCGCCCGGGACGATCAGGCTGGCGGCGTAGCGGCCCAGGGGCTCGGTCCCGAACTTGGCCTGGGTGGCCGCGACCGCGGCCCCGACGAAGCGACCGGTGAGCTCACTGGTGGCGCGCTTGGCCGCTGCCTGGGAAAGGTAACTTCCGTCGTAGCCGGCCAGGTCCAGCAGGGCCGGTAGCTCCAGCAGCCGGTCGAGCACCGCGGCCAGCTCCGGCGGGGGCAGCGGCGAATACAGCTCGGCGGCCTGCCGGCACAGCTCGGCGCGCTCAGCCGCATCGATCCGCAGCAGGCGGATGTGACCCGAATGCACACCGTCCTCGACGTCGTGCACCGAATAGGCGACATCGTCGGCCCAGTCCATGACCTGTGCTTCCAGACAGCGCTGCCCGTCGACTCGGCCGTCGCGCAGCCACCGGAAGGCCGGCAGGTCATCGTCGTACACGCCGAACTTGCCGACCGACTTGTCGGCCGGGTGGGCACCGGCCGGCCACGGGTACTTGCAGACGGCGTCCAGGGTGGCCCGGGTCAGGTTCAGACCGCCCTGGTCGATTTTCGGTTCGAGCCGGGTCACGATCCGCAGCGTCTGCGCGTTGCCTTCGAACCCGCCGATCGAAGCGGCCACCGCGTTCAGCGCGTCCTCGCCGTTGTGCCCGAACGGCGGATGGCCGAGGTCGTGAGCCAGACCCGCGGTGTCACACACATCCGGATCACAGCCCAGAGCCTCACCCATCTCGCGGCTGATCTGGGCCACCTCAAGAGAATGCGTCAGCCTGGTACGGGGAAAGTCGTCCCGGCCGCCCGGAGAGACGACCTGCGTCTTGTCGGCCAGCCGACGGAAAGCGTAGGAGTGCAGCACCCGGGCCCGATCGCGCTGGAAGGCGCTGCGCCGACTCTCATTCTCCGGACGGAGCTGCGCACGCTTCGGATCCTCGACGACCAGTCGCTGACGATCGGCGGCCGAGTACGGGTGCATCGTGCTCAGACGTGCTCCTCGGTCCAGTCGGCGAACTGCTGCAGATTCTGCAACCACACTCCGACAGTGAACCTCAACTGCTGAGGATCGGTTCCGCCTTCGAAGTCGAAGGCCTGCTCGGCACAGATCCCGACCAAGCCGTCGTCGGGAAGCACCGTGTACGCCTTGGGAAAGAGCTTCGAGCGGTTCCAGTCATCGAGTACCAGGGCCAGGGCCGGACGCAGATCGACCTCGAACCGGCGGTTCAGGTAGAGGCGAGCCTGCAATACCTCTGCGCGCTGGCCGTAGAAGAAGAAGTAGATGCTGAAGTTCTCCCAGCGCACGGCCAGGTCACCGTCGTCATCGATCACCGAGCGCAGCCCGTAGTCGGTGAGAATGCTCTGCACCATCGACGTCGTCGGAATCATTCCGGGTTGATCTCGGCGACCAGAGGTCGGCCCTCGGCCGGGGCCGATCCGCGGTCGGAACGACACCCGTGACACCGCCGATCTCGCCGCGGCCGACGCCGCGGCTCTCAACCGTGAGACGGATGCCGACACGACACCGAGGCTACTCGGCCCGCTCGGCCCGGTCGGCCCGCTCGAACTCCTATCCGCGACCTCAGTAGTAGTAACCGGCAATATCGACGAACACGCGAGCACTGCCGGCCGACACCTTGAGCTGGGCATCGCCGCCGGTAAGCGCCACGACCACCAGATTGGAGATGGTCTGTCCAGGGGCGAACTCCTGGGTCGCCACGGGCGCGTCCCACTGGACGGGTGTGACGCGCAGGTAGCCGCTGGTCGTCGGGGCGTACACCTGCACATTCAGCACGACCGCCTTGGCGAAGAAGAGATCGCTGCTCAGATCGTCACTGCCGATCCACTGATCCTGTAGGGAAACATTGGTAGTTCCGACCTGGGAATTGAAGACGCGGGTGTTCGACACCGGCACGAAGGACGACCCCGGATCGCTGCTGAAATAACCGGCAATATCTATGAAAACCTGCGCCGTTCCCGCTGCGACCTTCACCTGAGCGGCTCGATTGTGTAACTGGACGAACACCAAGTTAGATATCGTTTCGCCGCGCAAAAATTCTTGAGTGGCCACGGCGGG
>Ga0070667_100001208_pt1 | contig 23502 bp, 20 predicted proteins | sample KBSS33metaG_FD_64659 | JGI IMG/M metagenome (GOLD analysis project Ga0070667, IMG submission 64659) | Switchgrass rhizosphere microbial communities from Kellogg Biological Station, Michigan, USA - KBS S3-3 metaG | ecosystem: Host-associated > Plants > Roots > Rhizosphere > Soil ... | reverse complement strand
AAGGCCCCCTCGCAGCGTCGAAAGCACTTGAAATATTGCCGATATTCCTGCGCGCTTTCTCCTCGCGACGGGGCCTTTGGCCTCAAACCTCGGCGGCGCCATTTATGGGTTCACGACCTAAGGAAGTTGCGCAAGAACCGTGGGGATAAGGCGCGCCAATCGGTCGGCCCACGCGGCCTGGCCGTCTGCATCCGCGATCAGATCCTGCCGGATTTCCAGCCCCAGGTAAGGCCGGCCGTGGCTTTCGGCATGGCGGTTCATCGTCGCGTTGAGCAGGCGGCCGGAATAGGGCTGCTGATCGCCCACGCACAGGCCCGGCTCTTGCGCCAGCGACGCCAGGGCAATCTGCGCGGCACGATCGTCCTGGTTATACAAGACACCCACATGCCAGGGCCGCGCTTGTTGGGGATCGCTTGAAAGACGCGGCGTAAAGCTATGCAAGGAAAGGATAAGTGCAGGATCATGCGCTGACAGGATGGCTTCAAGGGCATCGTGATAGGGATGAAAGAAACGCGCCAGCCTTGCCGCGCGCCCGGCATGGTCCAGCACGTTGCCGGGAATCGCATGGCCGTCGCTGGCCACTGGCACGGTTGCCGGGGCATCGGCATCGCGATTGAAATCGCAGACCAGCCGGCTCACCCCGCCCTGGAACGCAGCAATCCCAGGCTGTTGCGCCAGCAGCGCGCCCACCTCGGCAACGCCGATGTCGATCGCCATGTGCTGCGTCAACAGCGACCGATCGATGCCAAGGTCGATATCGGCAGGCACGCAGGCACTGGCATGGTCCGAAACGATCAGTACGCCGCCGGTGGTCGGCGCGCCGAGCAAGGTCCACGCCTCCGCGCTCATCGCAGCGCCCCGGCCATGGTCCACCACACCGCCGGCATCGCAGCCAAGGCCCTGTCGCGCACGGCGGCATCGTCGTAGAGCGCAAAGCAGGTGGCGCCCGATCCAGACATGCGCACTAGCCACGCGCCTGTTTCACGCAAGGCCGCCAGAACTGTGCCGATCTGCGGTACCAGGGCGAGCGCCGGCACTTCCAGGTCGTTGCGCCCATGCTGCGCGATCGCGCGCAGCGAGCCTTGCGGCAGAGCGCCGCGATCCACGCCGTCCCAGCCCTTGAACACCGGCCCGGTGGCGAGCGGAATGCGCGGATTGACCAGCAGGACCGGGCAACCGGCCAGGTCATTGTCCACCGCATCGAGTTCCGTGCCCGTGCCCCGCCCGATGCAGGCGCGGCTTTCCACGCAAGCGGGCACATCGGCGCCCAGCGCTGCGGCGCGCGCGTGCCAGTCTGCCGGCAAACCTTTGGCGCGATCGACCATGCGGAATACCGCGCCCGCATCGGCAGAGCCACCGCCCAGCCCGGCCGCGACCGGCAGCCGCTTTTCCAGTGTGACCGCCCAGCCCCGTTCGCGCGGCAGTGCCGTCAACGCCTGGCCGACGATATTGCCGAACGGATCGGTCAAGGCTCCACCAAATTCCCCCACCACGCGCAAGGCGTCTTGTGCCGCAGGGCTTGCCACCAGTTCATCGCCCGCGTTTACAAAGGCAAAGGCGGTTTCGAGGTCATGATAGCCATCCTGGCGCCGCCCGCGAACGTGCAGCGCCAGGTTGATCTTGGCAAAGGCCGTTTCATGCATCGTATGAAGAACCGGCCCTTACATATTGGGATAGTTCGGCCCGCCGCCACCTTCGGGCGTCACCCAGTCGATATTCTGGGTTTTGTCCTTGATGTCGCAGGTCTTGCAGTGGACGCAGTTCTGCGCGTTGATCTGCAAGCGCGGCGTGCCTTCTTCCACGCCGACGAACTCATACACCCCGGCCGGGCAATAGCGTGCTTCCGGCCCGGCATAGAGCGGCAGGTTGACGCGCGTGGGCACCTCGGGGTCTTTCAAGACCAGATGGCAGGGCTGGTCTTCCTCGTGGTTGGTATAGGAGAACGCCACGCTGGTCAGGCGGTCGAACGTGATCACGCCATCCGGCTTGGGATAGGCGATCGGCTTGTAGAGATCGGCACGCTGCGTTGCCTCGGCGTCGGTGTGGTGCTTGAGACCCTTGATCGGATTGATCTTGAGCACGCGAGCCCACATGTCCGCGCCGGCCAGGATCGTGCCCCAGGAACCGCCGAACTTGGCCACCAGAGGCTGGGCGTTCTGCACCAGCTTGAGTTCGGTGGCGATCCAGCTTTCGCGCACGGCGGTATCGTATTCCACCATGTCGTCATGCTCGCGGCCGGCAGCAGCCGCCGCCACGATGGCTTCGGCCGCCAGCATGCCGCTTTTCATGGCGGTGTGGCTGCCCTTGATGCGCGGCACGTTGACGAAGCCGGCCGAGCAGCCGATCAGCGCGCCGCCCGGAAACGACAGGCGCGGCACCGATTGCCAGCCGCCTTCGTTGATCGCGCGCGCGCCATAGGCCACGCGGCGCCCGCCTTCCAGGATCGCACGGATTTCCGGGTGCTGCTTCCAGCGCTGGAATTCCTCGAACGGATAGACGTAAGGGTTGGCGTAATCGAGCGCGGTGACGAAGCCGAGCGCCACCTGGTTGTTGGCCTGGTGATAGAGGAAACCGCCGCCCCACGAATTGCTTTCCGAAAGCGGCCAGCCCTGGGTGTGGATCACCCGGCCCGGCACGTGCTTGGCCGGATCGATGTCCCACAACTCCTTGATGCCCAAGCCGTAGACCTGCGGTTGGCAGTCCCGCTCCAGATCGTAATGCTGCTTGAGGCGCTTGGTCAGGCTGCCGCGCGCGCCTTCGGCAAACAGGGTGTACTTGGCGTGCAGTTCCATGCCGGGCTGGTAATCGCCCTTGTGGCTGCCATCCTTGGCCACGCCCATGTCGCCGGTCGCCACGCCGATTACCGCGCCCGCATCGTTGAACAGCACTTCGGCAGCGGGGAAGCCCGGGAAGATTTCCACGCCAAGCTCGGCCGCCTGCTCGGCCAGCCAGCGGCACAGGCTGCCAAGGCTGCCGGTATAGTTGCCATCGTTCGACATGAAGGGAGGCATCGGCCAGTGCGGCAGCGCATACTTCTTCTTCTTGCTGAGCACCCAGTGCCAGTTATCGGTCACCGGCACCTGGGCCATCGGGCAATCCATGGTGCGCCATTCGGGCAGCAGTTCGTCCAGCGCCTTGGGATCGACCACCGCGCCAGACAGGATGTGGGCGCCGATTTCCGAACCCTTTTCCAGGATGCATACCGACATGTCGGGATTGAGTTGCTTGATGCGGATCGACGCGGCCAGGCCCGCCGGCCCACCGCCGACGATCACCACGTCATAAGGCATCGATTCCCGTTCGCTCATCGTCCCCGCTCCATCGCCCCACCTTCTTCGGGGCTGTTAATCGATCAATTTATGCAGGCCAGCCTTGAAAGCTGGGGCGCCCAAGGTCAATAGGGTCTGCATGATCAACCGCTGCATGATACGAAAAGACATGGCGCGGCAGGCGCGCGCATGACGGCGGTGCCTTCTCAGGGCCTTGGCCCCCAGGGGTTTGGCGCCCTGATCGAAGCGGCGTTCGATTGGTGGGAAGATGCCGGCGTGGACGGCGCCATGGCCGACGACGCCCAATCCTGGCTCGCCAGCGAACGCAAGGTGGCCGCCCAAGCGGCGGCAAATGCGCCTGCCTTTGCCCCTCCACCACCGCCACCGGCGATGGGCGGGCGCACCCAGGATTGGCCGCAAACGCTCGAAGACTTCCGTGCATGGTGGCTCGAAACGCCCAGCCTGCCCTTCCCGGCCGCACGGCGCCTGGGTTCCACCGGGCCGGCGGGCGCACCGCTGATGATCCTTTTGCCCATGCCCGAGGCCGACGATACCGCCGGCTTGCTGACCGGGCGTGGCGGCAATCTGGTCGATGGCCTTGTTGCCGCACTCGGCCACTCGCGCGAGGCCATCTGCCTTGCTGCTGCCTTGCCCGTGCATGTGCCGATGCCCGATTGGGCGCAGTTGCGCGCCGATGGCTTGGGCGCGCTGCTCGCGCACCAGGTTGCGCTTGCCGCGCCGCAACGGGTGCTGGTGCTGGGTCGCGGCGGCATTTCAACGCTCATGGGCCACGACTTGCCGAATAATGCTGCCTCTTTACGAGAGTTTAACCATGACAGGGGATGCGTACCGGCGGTATTCGCATATGATCTTGCTGCGCTCGTGGCACGCCCGGCGCACAAGGCGGCTTTGTGGAACCGCTTGCTTGACTGGACGGGAACAGACCTGACGTGATCAAACGGCGCATTAACCGCGCTTGCCTGCCGGCGCTGGCGCTTGCCATCGCTGCCGGTCTGGCAGCGCCTGCCCACGCCAACAGCGCGGCGGTGGAGTATTTCCGCAGCCGGGCAGACCGAACGGCCGTGCCCAGCCTGCTGAGCCAGGAAGACCGCAGCTATTACACCCAGCTGTTCGCCGCGATCGAGCGACAGGATTGGACCAATGTCCAGACCATGCTGGCGCAGCGCAGCGACGGCCCGCTCCACGCCGTAGCGCGCGCGCAATTCTATCTGGCCGCCACGTCGCCCAAGGTAGACCTCGCCTCGCTGACCGATCTGATGAGCCGCGCGCCAGACTTGCCGTGGACCGACCAGCTTGGCCGCCTTGCCTTGAAGCGCGGCGCCACCACGCTGCCGATCACGCCCAGCGCGCAGTCGTTCGCTGTGCTGCCAACCACGCCGCGCCGCACGCGGCCGCGTAGCACGGCCGATGGCACGATGCCCGATTCCGTGGCCCAGGCCATCCAGGACCGGATAAAGGCGGATGATCCGCTTGGCGCACGCGTTTTGCTCGACGGGATCGATGCCAGCCTTTCGTCTGATGCGCGGGCAGAATGGCGCCAGAAAGTGGGCTGGAGCTTTTACATCGAGAACGACGATGCCAATGCCCGGCTCGTCGCGCTGTCCGCCACGCAGGGTGGCTCTGGCCCATGGGTGGCAGAGGCACTGTGGACCGCCGGCCTTGCCGCCTGGCGCATGGACGATTGCATGGCAGCCGCCGATGCATTTCAGCGCGCGGCAACGCAAGGCACCAGTCCCGAACTGGTCGCTGCCGGCTATTACTGGTCGAGCCGCGCGCTGGTGCGCTGCCGCCAGCCGGAGCGCGTTTCCGACATGCTGCGCGCCGCCGCGCGCAACCGGGACACGCTCTATGGCATGATGGCGGCAGAGGCGCTGGGCCTGCGCAATGCAACGCCGGCCGCCGCACCCGATTTCTCGTCCGCAGACTGGCAATCGCTGCGCGATGTCAACAATGTGCGCCTTGCGGTGCAGCTTGCCGAAATCGGCGCCGATGGGCTGGCTGACGACGTGCTGCGCTACCAGGCACGGATCGGCGCGCCCATGCAATATGCCCCGCTGTCTCGCCTCGCACGCGACCTGGGCTTGCCTTCCACCCAGCTATGGATGGCCTACAACGCGCCTGCCGGCGCCCGCGCCGATGAAGCCGCCCGTTTTCCTGCGCCCAAGTGGGTGCCGGCCAACGGCTGGAAAGTCGATCCGGCCCTGTTGTTCGCACATTCGCTGCAGGAATCGAACTTCCGCACGGCGGTTACCAGCCCGGCGGGCGCCAAGGGCCTCATGCAGGTCTTGCCCGGCACCGCGCGCGACATGGCCCGCGCCGATCCGGCGATGCAGGGGCGCGACAGCCAGCTTGACCTGCCCGATGTGAACCTCGCTTTCGGGCAGACCTATCTCACCCGCCTGCGCGACAATGGCGCAACCGGGGGGCTGCTGCCCAAGGTGATTGCCGCCTACAATGCCGGCCCGATGCCGGTTGCGCGCTGGAATGTGCAGGTGAAGGACCAGGGCGATCCGCTGCTGTGGATGGAATCGATCCCCTATTGGGAAACGCGCGGCTATGTTTCGGCCGTGATGCGCAACTACTGGATGTATGAACGCCAGGCCGGCGGACCTTCGGAAAGCCGCCTCGGCCTTGTCCAGGGCATGTGGCCCAAGTTCCCAGGCCTTTCGGGCGCAGACAACGTGCGGGTTGCCTTCAATGGCAATTGATCCCTCGCGTACGTTCAAGCCGATCCAGATTGCCCTGCTGACCGTTTCCGACACGCGCGGGCCGGATGAAGACACCTCGGGCGATATCCTGGCCCAGCGCATCCGCGATGCCGGCCATACCCTGGCCGCGCGCGCGATCGAAAAGGACGATGCCGATCGCATCGCCACGCGCCTCAACAACTGGATCGACGATGCCGGGGTGGATGCGGTGGTCATCACCGGCGGCACCGGGCTGACCGGTCGCGACGTGACACCCGAAGCGCTGGACCGCGTGAAAACGCGCGACATTCCCGGCTTTGGCGAACTGTTCCGTTGGCTGAGCTACAAGACGATCGGTACCAGCACCATCCAGTCCCGCGCCTGCGCCGTGGTGGCACGCGGCACATATATCTTTGCCCTGCCCGGCTCCAACGGCGCGGTGAAGGACGGCTGGGACGGCATCCTTGCCGAGCAACTCGACAGCCGCAATCGCCCCTGCAATTTCGTGGAACTGATGCCCAGGCTCCTGGAGAAATAGCCTCCCCGCGCCGGGGAGGGGGACCGCGCGAAGCGTGGTGGAGGGGTGCGGCAAGCCTGCCGCGCCGTTCAAGGCTTGGACTCCCCTCCACCAGCCTGCGGCTGGTCCCCCTCCCCGCGCCGGGGAGGAAATACTTCCCCACCGTCAATGTTCCTGCTATGTTCTCTCCATGCAACCCGTCAAAGGCAGGGGTGCGCAGTCTGGCGCGGTGCCCACGCGCTTTGGCCTTGCCGTGCGTGAGGCCGATGGCGACTGGCGCGACATGGCAGAAGCCATCGATGGCGATGCGCCGCGCCTCCGCACCACGGTGACGGAAGAGTTTCCCAAAAGCGTCCTCACGTTCAACGCGTCGCCCGACATTCCCTTCGATCGCTCGGTCAATGCCTATCGTGGCTGCGAGCATGGCTGCATCTATTGCTATGCCCGGCCCACGCATGCCTATCACGATCTCTCGCCCGGCCTCGATTTCGAGACGAAGCTCTTTGCCAAGCCGCAGGCGGCGGCGCTGTTGCGCCAGGCTTTCGCCAAGCGCGGCTATAGCCCCCGGTCGCTGGCAATGGGCACCAACACCGATCCCTACCAGCCGATCGAGCGGGACTATCGCATCACCCGCCAGGTGCTGGAACTGTGCCTCGACGTCGGGCACCCGGTAACGATCACCACCAAGTCTGCCCGCGTCCTGGACGATCTCGATCTCTTGCGCCGGCTCGCCGCGCGGCGCCTGGTGGCGGTCGGCATTTCGATCACCAGCCTCGATCCCCGCCTGTCCACCCTGCTGGAGCCGCGCGCTTCCAGCCCGGCCAAGCGCATGGCCGCGCTCGGCACGCTGGTGGAAGCCGGCGTGCCCACGCATGTTGGCGTCGCGCCGGTGATCCCGGCAATCACTGACCATTTCCTCGAACAAATCCTGATGGAAGCCGGCGCGCTGGGCGTGCGTTCGGCCAGTTGGATCATGGTTCGCCTGCCGCACGAAGTGGCACCGCTGTTCCGCGAATGGCTCGACGTGCACTTCCCCGATCGCGCGGCCAAGGTCATGCACACGGTCCAATCGATGCGCGGCGGCAAGGATTATGACGCCAGTTTTCACACGCGGATGAAGCCGCACGGCGTCTGGGCAGACCTGATCCGCACCCGCTTCCGCCTGGCCTTGCGTAGGGCGGGAATTGCTCAGGACAAGCTGGAGCTGGATTGCACCCAGTTTCGCGCACCTTCGCGCGATGGGCAGATGGACTTGTTTTGAGCGGGTGTCGCGCTTGCCCTCCACCACCCCCGGCCCCCTCCTCTTGAGAGGAGGGAGTTTGGGAGTGGTGGGAACCTGAACGAACGCCAGTTCAATCCATCGCCGGCTCATACTTGCGCGCGCCGGTCACCGGATCGTACCACACTTCCAGCACGGCGCCGGTTTCCACGTCCACTTCGCACTCGCCGGTGCGCTGCCACTGCACGTCGCCTTCGGGCAATCGCGCGCGGTATCTGGCCTCGAACAGAGTGCCGAGCGCGATTGCTGCGGCCAGGGCGATCACGCCCCAGCCTCGGCCCGTTGCCAGATGCAGCGCAATGCCGCCAACGCCAACGAGCGCAGCCGTCACCAGTGCGGCAACGCGCGCGCCGCCAGTCATGCCACAGGGCCGCCGGGCTTGGCGAGCTTCACCGCCGTGCCATAGGCGACCACTTCGTTCATGGTCTGGCCGATGGAGCCGGAATCGAAGCGCATCATCACCACGGCGTCGGCGCCCATCAGGCGCGCATTCATCACCAGCCGGTCGATCGCATGGCGGCGGGTGTCCTCCACCAGCGCGGAATACTCCTTGATCTCTCCGCCGATGATCGTGCGCAGCGCAGCCACGATATTGCCGGCAAGCCCCCGGCTGCGCACGACAACGCCGAACACCTGCCCCAGGCTTTCCACCACTTCCTGCCCGGCGATATTCTCGGTGGTCGTCACGATCATGGCTCTCTCCCGGTCCCTCTGCGCGCCAAGTTTACGCTCGGTCCCATGAAAAGCCATGGAATTGTGCACGCAGGTCCTTCTTCGAAATCTTGCCCGTGGCCGTGTGCGGCAGGCTTTCGACAAAGACCACCGCATCGGGCAGCGACCAGCGCGCCATGCGCGTGGCCAGGTAATCGCGCAGGTCCTGCGCGCTCGCCGTCATGCCGGCGCGGCGCACCACGATCAGCAGCGGCCGCTCGCTCCATTTGGGATGGGGGATGCCGATGGCAGCGGCTTCTTCCACGGCAGGATGGCCGATCGCGGCGTTTTCCAGCTCGACCGAACTGATCCATTCGCCGCCGGACTTGATCACGTCTTTCGTGCGATCGGTGATCTGCAGGGTGCCATCGGGGTGCAGCACGGCCACGTCACCTGTATCGAACCAGCCTTGCCCATCCACCGCATCGGCCTCTGCCCGGAAATAGCGCTGGATCACCCAGGGCCCACGCACCTGCAGCGCACCTGGCGTTTCCCCGTCGCGCGGCAGCACGCGCTCCGGGTCGCCCAGATGCACGCACCGCATCTCCACGCCGAACGGCGGGCGCCCTTGCTTGGCCTTGAGATCGACCTGCTGCTGGAAATCGAGGGAATCCCAGTTCCACGGCTCCCCCCCGGCCGTGCCGATGGGCGAGGTTTCGGTCATCCCCCAGGCGTGGCTGACGCGCAGGCCTGCCGCCATGAACCGCTCGATCAGCGCGCGTGGCAATGCCGATCCACCGCACAGCACGTCCTTGAGCGCCGGCGGGAATGCGCCATCAGCGGTTGCATCGACATGTTGCGCAAGGCCAAGCCACACCGTGGGCACCCCTGCCATTGCCGTAACCGCATGGCGATGCATCAGATCGCACAACACCGTGGGATCAGCCACCGCCGAAAGCACGAGTTGCGCCCCCACACTGGCCGCTGCCCACGGCAGCCCCCAGCAGGCCGCATGGAACATCGGCACAACTGGCAGCATCACGCTGCGGCTTTGCAGGCCAAACACCTCGGGCTGGAGCACGGCCAAGGCGTGCAGCACGGTGGAGCGGTGCGAATAGAGCACGCCCTTGGGATTGCCGGTGGTGCCGCTGGTATAGCTCAACATGCACGCTTCGCGCTCGTCGCCATCCACCCACTGTGCGGTTTCGCTGCCGATCCATTCGGCAAAGGCCGGTGCCGGATCGCTGCTGTCGAAGCAGATGTACTCCCTGATCGTGGGCCAGCGCGGCTTCATCCGCTCCACCAGGGGGGCAAACACAGCATCGAACAGCAAGACCCGGTCTTCGGCGTGGTTGACGATGAAATCGAGCTGGTCCTCGAACAGGCGCGGGTTCAGGGTGTGGAGGATCGCGCCAGCGCCTGGAATGCCGTACCATGCGGCGAGATGGTGGGCATGGTTCATCGCCAGGGTTGCCACCCGGTCACCGGGCTGCACGCCGATGCGCTGCAAGGCCGCCGCCAGCCGTGCCGCATCATTGCGCACGGCGGCCCAGGTCGTTTGCGTTTCGCGCCCATCGGCCCAGCGGCTGACGATGGCGCGGCCGCAATGCTGGTTGGCGGCGTGGTCGATCAATCGGCCCACGCGCAGCGGCCAGTCCTGCATTCCGCCCAGCATGATGCCCGGCATCGTTGCCCTCTCCCTTTTCCGACCTGTTCTGGTCTATGTCACCAGCCGAAGGTCTGCCTTGGCGGTCAGCGCCATGTTGGCGAGCCCCTCGATCGGCATCAAGCGCTCGATCAGGTCGCTGTCGAGCTTGAAATTGCGGCCCAGGCGCACGCGCGGCTCTGCGCCGGTACCGGTGCGCAGGCGGGCGATCACTTCGCCCTTGGCATCGGGTTCGCGCGGCAGCAGCAGCGCCAGTTCACGGATCGCATCCTCGCGCAGCACGTCGAGCGTCAGGTGCATGCGCGCGGCGCTGGTCACGCTGGCCAGCGGGCGTGCGCCGCGCACGGTCACGCGCGGCGGTTCGTCCGGATTGGGCCGGTCGAGTTCGACATTGAGCAGCACGCACGTGCCCTCGCGCGCCCACGTGACGAAATCGTCGACGAGTGTTTCCTCAAAGCACGACGCGGTGAAAAGGCCACTGCTGTCGGAAAAGTCCGCCATTACAAAGTCCTTGCCGCGCTTGGTCTTGCGCTTCTGGACGTTCTCGACAAGCGCCGCCATGACTGCGCCCGAACGCGCGGCACCGCCGCCCTCGCCCGATCCCGCCATCAGGCTGCCATAAGTGCGCGCACCATTGGCGCTCGCCACGGCGCGGTATTCCTCGACCGGGTGTGCCGCGAAATAGAATCCGAAGTTCTCCCGCTCGGCCGCCATCTGGTCGGCCCGGCTCCATGGCTTGGTTTCGGCGAGCCGGGTGGCAGGCTGGTCGTGCCCATCGCCGCCGAACAGGCCGCCCTGGCCCGAAGTGCGGCTGCGCACCGCTTCGTCGGCCACGGCCATCAGCAATTCGGCATTGGCGATGATCCGCGCGCGGTTGGGCTCCAGGCCGTCGAGCGCACCGGCGGCGGCCAGCGCCTCCAGCTGGCGCCGGTTCATCGATCCGGCCGGGATGCGCTTGAACAGATCGTCGAGCGAGGCGAACGGACCATTGGCGTCCCGCTCTGCCACGATCGCGTCCATCGCCTTTTCGCCCACGTTGCGCAGGCCCGCCAAGGCATAGCGCACGGCATGGCCATCAGCCGTGCGCTCCACGGTGAACTCGGCCTCGGAATGGTTGATGTCTGGCCCGGCCAGCGCCACGCCGTTGCGCCGCATGTCATCCACGAAAATGTTGAGCTTTTCCGATTGGTGCATGTCGAAGCACATCGAGGCAGCATAAAATTCGTGCGGATAGTGCGCCTTGAACCACGCGGTATGATAGGCAAGCAGCGCATAGGCCGCCGCGTGGCTCTTGTTGAAGCCATAGCCGGCGAACTTGTCGATCAAGTCGAACAGTTCGTTGGCCTTGCCCGCCTCGATCTGCGACACCTCCTTGCAGCCGGCCACGAAGCGCAGGCGCTGCTGGTCCATTTCCGCCTGGATCTTCTTGCCCATGGCGCGGCGCAGCAAGTCGGCATCGCCCAGCGAATAGCCCGCCAGGATCTGCGCGGCCTGCATCACCTGTTCCTGGTAGACGAAGATGCCGTAGGTTTCCGCCAGAATGACCGAAAGCTTTTCATGCGGATATTCAATCGCTTCCATCCCGTTCTTGCGACGGCCGAACAAGGGAATGTTGTCCATCGGCCCAGGGCGATAGAGCGAAACGAGCGCGATGATGTCGCCAAAGTTGGTCGGCTTTACGGCCGCCAGCGTGCGCCGCATGCCTTCGGATTCCAGCTGGAACACGCCCACCGTGTCCCCCACCTGGAGCAGGCGATAGACATCGCGATCATCGAGCGGCAGCAGCGAGAGGTCGATGGTGATCGCACGCTTGGCCAGGAGATCCACCGCCTTGCGCAGCACCGACAGCGTCTTGAGCCCAAGGAAGTCGAACTTGACGAGCCCGGCATCCTCGACATGCTTCATGTCGAACTGCGTTACCGGCATGTCCGACCGGGGATCGCGATAGAGCGGGACAAGCTGCGCCAGCGGCCGATCGCCGATCACCACGCCCGCCGCGTGCGTGGAACTGTTGCGCGGCAGGCCTTCGAGCTGGCGCGCCAGGTCGATCAGGCGCTTGACCTCGGGATCGCGGTCATACTCGCGCTTCAATTCCGCCACGCCGTTGAGCGCGCGTTCCAGCGTCCACGGGTCGGTGGGATGGTTGGGCACCATCTTGCACAGCCGGTCGGTCTGGCCATAGCTCATCTGCAGGATGCGGCCGGTATCGCGCAGCACGGCGCGGGCCTTGAGCTTACCGAACGTGATGATCTGCGCCACGTGATCGGCGCCATACTTGGCCTGGACATAGCGGATCACTTCGCCACGCCGCGTTTCGCAGAAGTCGATATCGAAGTCTGGCATCGAAACGCGTTCCGGGTTGAGGAAGCGTTCGAACAGCAGGCCCAGCTTGATCGGATCGAGGTCGGTGATGGTCAGCGCCCAGGCCACCAGCGAGCCGGCACCCGAACCACGCCCCGGCCCCACCGGAATGTCGTGGTCCTTGGCCCACTTGATGAAATCGGCCACGATCAGGAAGTAACCGCCAAAGCCCATGCGGTTGATGATGGCGATCTCGAATTCCAGGCGCTGGCGATATTCCAGCACTTCGTCCCAGGCGCCTGCGGCCACGAGTTCGGGATAGTGTTCCGCCTGCGGCTCGCTTTCCGGCTCAAGGCACAAAACCTGCGCCAATTCGCCGTGGCAGCTTTCGGGATAATAGGGGCGCATCCGCGCCACCAGGCCGGTGCGGCTATCGCGCGCGCAGGCCAACGCTTCGCCTTCCTTGTCGCCAGCCAGGCTGGGCAGGATCGGTTTGCGCTTGGGCGGAATGCACGCCGTTCGCTGCGCCACCACCAGCGTGTTGGCCAACGCCTCGGGCAGATCGGAAAACAAGTCCTGCATCGCCTCGATCGGCTTGATCCACCACTGGGCAGACGAGCGCGGGCGGTCCGCACTGTCGACGTGGGTGGAACTGGCGATGCACAGCATGGCATCGTGCGCATCGTAAAAGCCGGCGTCGGCAAAGCAGGCCGGGTTCGTGGCTACCAACGGCAAATCGTGGGCATAAGCGAGCGCAATCAGCGCATCTTCGGCGGCTTCCTCGGCCGCATCGTTGCGCCGGGCGACCTCCACGTAGAGCGAGCCAGGGAACAGCGCCTTGAGCTTTTCAACGTAGTTTTCGGCAGCACTTTGCTGCTCACCTGCCAGCAGGCGCACCAGCGCGCCCTCGCCGGCAGCCGTCAGGCAGAGCAGACTGTCGGTATAGCCTTCCAGGTCAGACAACAGCACGTGCGGCGCATGTTCGAGCGGGCGGTGGAGGTGCGCACGGCTGACGAGATGGCACAGGTTATCATAGCCGCGCGCGTCCTGGGCGTAGAGGGCGAGCCAATCGATCGTGGGCGCCTGCGGGCCAAAGCCAGGCGCCGATGCCCCTTCCCGCTCCGGTCGCGCAACGGCCAGCATCGTGCCGATCACCGGCTGGACGCCGGCATCCTTGCACGCCTTGGAAAAAGCCGCACTGCCGTAAAGGCCGTTGCGGTCGGTGATCGCAACGGCCGGAAAGCCGCGTTTTTCCGCCGTCTTGGCAATCGCCTTGGGGTCGATCGCCCCATCCAGCATCGTGTACGACGAAAAGACGCGCAGCGGGACGAAAGGTGCAAAGGCCATGGCGGCAATATAGCACGGCCGATGCCGGATTATGAGAGGTGCATGGCCCTCATCAACAGATTAGGTGTTTGGTCCCAGCATTCCCGGCTTACAGCAAGGCGATGATATCACCCTCGATATCGGCCGGCTTGTCGGTGGGGGCATAGCGCCGAACGACCTTGCCCTGGCGATCGATCAGGAACTTGGTGAAGTTCCACTTGATCGCCTTGGTGCCCAGTAGGCCGGGTGCTTCCTTCTTGAGCCAGTTGAACAGCGGCTCGGCATTCTCGCCATTGACGTCAACCTTGCCCATCAGCGGGAAGCTAAGGCCGAAGTTGACCTTGCAGAAACTCTCGATCTCGTCGGCCGTGCCGGGCTCCTGCGCGCCAAACTGGTTGCAGGGAAAAGCAAGGATTTCGAACCCGGCATCGCGGTGGCGCTGCCAAAGTTCCTCAAGCCCTTCATATTGCGGGGTGAACCCGCATTTCGACGCCGTATTGACGATCAGCAGCACTTTGCCAAGACGATCGGCGAGATTGATGCGATCGCCATTGGGCAGGCGCGCATCGAAATCGGCGATCGTCTGGGCCTCTTTGGATTGGGGGGCAGTCATCGGTTCGCTCCAAGCCGGGAAATGTGGCTTATCATTGCCATAGGGCCGCCCCTGCCATCAATGGCTTGGATCGAAAATCAGAGCGGAAAGTCTGCGCGCTTGAACAGGTCCAGCGCCTCTGCCGGGCCATAGTGGCGATCGCCAGACTTTTCGATGATCAATTCCGCCCGATCGGCTTCGGGCATGCGCGCCATCAGGCGAACCATTTCGGCAAAAGTGCCCGAATGCAGCACGGCAAAGGCATGCAGCACCCCGCCAGCGTCACGCGGCACGATCGTGGCGTGATCATTCCAGAAATCATGGGCGGCATCGTGGGATTCGGCACGAATGGTGGTATTCATAAGACAAACCCTCCTTGGGTCCCCGACAAACGTTCATGCCGCTTTTCGGTTTCCACAGGAAAGCAAACCTCATCTGAACCGGACCTTATCCGCTGCGCCGGATTATTCGAGCACGCCCTCGTGCAAGCGCATCACCCGGTCCATCCGGAATGCCAGCCGTTCGTTGTGCGTGGCAACCAGCGCGGCGCTGCCCTCGCCACGAACCAGCTTGAGGAATTCATCGAGCACGCGGTCGGCCGTCACTTCGTCCAGGTTCCCGGTGGGCTCGTCGGCCAGAACCAGCGCCGGGCGATTGGCAAGCGCACGCGCCACGGCCACGCGCTGTTGCTCCCCGCCCGAAAGCTGGCTGGGGCGATGATCGAGGCGGTGGCCCAGGCCCAGCGCCGTCAAAAGCTCGGTGGCACGGGTGTGCGCTTCGCCTTGGGCCCTGCCCGAAACCAGCTGCGGCAAAACCACGTTTTCGGTGGCATTGAAATCGGGCAGCAGATGGTGAAACTGATAGACGAAGCCCAGGTGATCGCGGCGCAGCACGGTACGCGCATCGCCGTTGAGCTTGGCCGCATCGGTGCCGGCAATTTCGATCATGCCTTCAAATCCGCCTTCCAGCAGCCCCACGGCCTGCAGCATGGTGGACTTGCCCGAACCCGAGGGCCCCAGCAGGGCAACGATCTCGCCCGGACGGATATCGAGGTTGACGCCGCGCAACACATCGATGCGCACGCCGCCCTGCTCAAAGCTGCGGCGCAAGTCGCGCAGGCGAACCACCGGTTCCTTCATCGCCGGATCACTCATAGCGCAGCACCTGCACCGGATCGGTGCTGGCCGCCTTGAGCGCGGGATAGAGCGTGGCGAGGAAACTGAGCACCAAGGCCATCAGGGCAATCACGATGATTTCCGCTGGATCGCTGCGGCTGGGCAATTCGGTGAGAAAGCGGATCGAAGGGTCCCACAGGTTCTGCCCGGTCAGGATTTCCACCAAGTGCACGATCGGCTGGCGGAAATAGAGGAATACAAAGCCAAGCAGCAGGCCCACCACCGTGCCCAGCGCACCGATGACAAAGCCAATGGCCATGAAGATTTTGAGCAGACTGCGGCGCGAGGCGCCCATTGTGCGCAGGATCGCGATATCGCGGGTCTTGGCGCGCACCAGCATGATCAGCGACGACAGGATGTTGAACACCGCCACCAGCACGATGATCGACAGCACCACGAACATCGCCACGCGCTCCACGGCCAGTGCCTCGAACAGGCTGGCGTTGATCGTCTTCCAGTCGGTGACCTGGGCGCGGCCTTCCAACTGCTGCTTCAACGGCGCCAGCGTCGTCGTCACCGTATCGGGATCGGTCGTGGTCACTTCGATCATGCCGATGGAATCGCCGCTCAGCAGCAGCGTTTGCGCGTCTGGAATGGGCATGACGACATAGGCGTTATCGTAATCGTAGACGCCGATCTCGAAAATGGCGGCCACCTTGTACCCCACCTGGCGCGGCACCGTGCCGAACGGGGTGGAGCGGCCGGCAGGATTGATGATGGTGATCGTGTCACCGATCTGCGCACCAAGGCTTTCGGCCAGGCGCGAACCGATCGCGACATTGTCGCTGCCAGGCTGCAGGGCAGCAAGGTTGCCCACCTTGAGCTTGTCGGACAGGCGGTTGATATCCTTGGCGGTATTGCCGCGCACCAGGATCGCTTCGACCCGGCCGTTGAAGCTGGCCAGCAAGGGCTGCTCGATCAATGGCGACGCGCGCGTGACGCCCGGCGTCTTTTCAAGCCGGCCGAGAATGTCCTGCCAGTCTTCAAGCCGCCCGCCATAGGCCTGGATCACGGCGTGGCCATTCAGCCCGACGATCTTGTCGAGCAATTCGGCGCGAAATCCGTTCATGACGCTCATCACGATAACCAACGCGGCCACGCCCAGCATGACGGCGACGAGGCTGATGCCCGCCACCATGGCAATGAAGGCTTCCCCGCGGCCGGGCAGCATATAACGCTTGGCGATGGTCCATTCGAAAGGCGAGAGGATCAAAGTCGGCACACTTTCGCGCTGGAACAGGACGGGCACGATCTAAACGATGCGCTGCGCCGGCTTTAGGACGAGCGGCGCGACAGGGCAAGATGCCCCTGCCCAATCGCAAAGTGACCGTAATGTTCCCGGCGCGGTTCAGGCCGCCACGCGCAATCGGGCCCGGCCTTCCGCCTTGGCACGATAGAGCGCGCTATCGGCCGCCGCGAGCGCGGCATCCGGGCTTTGTCCCAGCGCTGCGATGCCGGCGCTGATCGTGACCTTCACAGGTCCTTGCGGCGTATCCACCGCCAGCGCGCCGATGGCCTTGGCCAGGCGCTGGCAGACCTTTTCGGCGTTGACCAGTTCGGTGTCGGGCAAGAGCACGGCAAATTCTTCCCCGCCGATGCGCGCCACGAAATCGGTGGAACGAACAGCGCCGACCGCAGCCTCGGCAAAGGCGCGCAACACGCGGTCTCCCACGGCGTGGCCGTATCGATCATTGACCTGCTTGAAATAATCAATGTCGACCACGGCCAGCGCCGAGGGCACGCCACTGGCGCCCACCTGCTCGGCCGTCTCGAAGAACGCGCGGCGGTTGGGAATGCCCGTCAGCGGATCCGTCAGCGCCGCACGCGACAGGTCTTCCTCGATCCGCTTGCGCTGGGCGATGTCGCGGGTCACGCAAACGAGGCCATCCACATCGCCCTTCTCATTCGTCACCGCGCGGAAATGGGTTTCGAACCAGCGGCTCTGCCCACTGAGCGGCAGACCCATGAATTCCACGCCCACCGGCTCTCCGGGGCTGGCAAGAGCCGCGCTCCATGCCGCCGCCACGGCGGCGCGATGGTCTTCGGATACGATCTGCCGGAAATCGACGCCGGCAAGCTGCTCGGGCGCGTGGCCGGTCAATTGCAGGATTGCCGGGGAGGCATAGCGGATCGTGCCGGTGCGGGCCATGTGGATGATCACGTCGCTGGCATGGTCGGACAGCAAGCGATAGCGTGCCTCGCTGTGGGCCAGATCGCGCATCCGGCTGCGACGGGATTCCTGCTCCGCCACGATCGGCAGCACGCACAGCACGGTGACGCCAAGGTAGACCTGGAAGAACTGCAGGCTGCCCGCCAGCACATGGAGATCGGTGGGCGATGGCTGCATGTCGGCAATCGGGCCATAGCCATGCAGCGTCATCGCGCCGCCGACGATCGCCAGGATCACCGGCAGCATCAGCGCAACGAAGGTACTTGCCCAGACCGCGCCGAACAGGACCAGCAACAGCGGGAAGATCAGCAAGGGTCGCGCCGTTTGCGAAAAGACCGCCAGCGTCAGGACAACCATCGCAACAGCAAACAACAGCGCACGCATTTCCTTGCCCTTGGGCAAGAGCCGCTCGCGCGTTTGCAGGGCCGTGCACAGCATGCCGCCACCAGGCAGGAAGATCAGCAGGCCCAGCGAATGCCCCACCATCCAATCGACGAAGTTGGCCTGGAAGGATTGTCCCAGCAGCAAAGACACCGTGGCCGCAGCCAATACGGCACTCATCGCCGGCACGATCAATCCAATGCCCAGGCTATAGCCTGCCATCCATTCGGCGGTATCGCCGGGCCAATAGAGCCGGGAGAGGCGGCGCAGCACAAGCGCCGCGACAACGCCCTCGAACAGGTTGATCGCAGCCATAAACGGCGCCCCTTGCCAACCCAAGCCAAAAAGGCCGGTCGCGATGAAGCTTGCCACGCCAGCCGCGGCAACCGTTGCCGGCCATACACGGATTGGCAGGGCAAAGAGGCGCGCCGCGAGAATCGCATTGGCCACCCACACCATCGCCACCCCACCGCTCAAGCGGCTGTACTGCACGGCAAGGAAAGCACTGACGAAAAAGACAAGTCCCGTCACCATCGCAGATCGCAGCGATGCCGCCTGGGTGATCGCCACGCGTGGCCGGGAAGATGCTGACGTTTTCATGGCCTGCAGATTTCCCACACAATGGTTAATTCAGCCCTAAGGGCCGCTGCCTAGCGTGCGATTGATGGTAAATATTGTGCAAACAGCCGGACAGTGGTGGCCGCTTTTGAACAACTGTATGACAGGATGCGATAATTTTCCGTATCCGGACTCAGCTGGCGGCGTACCGGCCCGCACGCCCTTGCCTTTGGCTGCAAACGTCGCCACATGGGCCGCATTGCTCGACCGGGGCATTTCGCGCCGGGGCGAGTCTTTGGCGCGGGCGCTTGCGAGACACATGATCACCACCAATCCCTTCGAGGACCGCGACGGCGACAAGCTGCGCGAGGAATGCGGCATTTTCGGCGTGCTGGGCGCGCGCGACGCGGCAGCGATGACGGCGCTGGGACTGCACGCCCTGCAGCATCGCGGCCAGGAAGCGGTGGGCATCACCAGCTTCGACGGGCAGGAATTCTATTCCCGCCGTGGCATCGGCCACGTGGCACAGAACTTTTCCAGCGGCCAGGCGATTGCCGAACTACCTGGCACGATGGCGGCTGGCCACGTGCGCTATTCCACCACGGGTGGCTCGGGCCTGCGCAACGTGCAGCCGTTGTTTGCCGATCTGGCCGCAGGCGGCTTTGCCATCGCGCACAATGGCAACATTTCCAACGCCATGTTCCTCAAGCGCGATCTTGTGCAAAAGGGCGCGATCTTCCAGTCCACCTCCGATACCGAGGTGATCATTCACCTGGTTGCCACCAGCCGCTATCCCACGTTGCTGGATCGCTTTGTCGATGCGCTGCGCCTGGTCGAGGGCGCCTATTCGCTGATTTGCATGACGCCCGAAGGCATGATCGCCTGCCGTGACCCGCTGGGCATCCGCCCGCTCGTGATGGGCAAACTGGGCGATGCGGTGGTCTTTGCCAGCGAAAGCGTTGCCCTCGATGTGGTCGGCGCCGATGTCGTACGCGAGATTGAACCGGGCGAGCTGGTGCAAGTTGCGCTCGACGGATCGATCCAGTCCCACCGCCCGTTCGGTGACACGCCGCAGCGCCCGTGCATTTTCGAGCACGTCTATTTCAGCCGGCCGGATTCGATCCTGGGTGGCCGCTCGGTCTATGAAGTGCGCAAGGCCATCGGCATGCAACTGGCGCTGGAAAATCCGGCCGACGCCGATCTCGTCATCCCGGTGCCCGACAGCGGCGTTCCGGCCGCATTGGGCTATGCCCAGCAATCGGGCATTCCATTCGAACTGGGTATCATCCGCTCGCACTATGTGGGGCGCACGTTCATCCAGCCTTCCGATGGCGCGCGCAATGCCGATGTGAAGCGCAAGCACAATGCCAACCGTGCCCTGGTTGCGGGCAAGCGCATCGTGCTGATCGACGATTCGATCGTGCGCGGCACGACCAGCCTCAAGATCGTGCAGATGATGCGCGAGGCCGGCGCACGCGAAGTGCATTTCCGCGTGGCCAGCCCGCCGACCGAGCATTCCTGCTTCTATGGTGTCGATACGCCGGAACGCTCAAAGCTGCTGGCCGCGCGCATGGACGTGGCGGCCATGGCCGAGTTCATCCAGGCCGACAGCCTGGCATTCGTGTCGATCGACGGGCTCTATCGCGCCGTGGGCGAAGTGCAGCGCAACAGCGGTTGCCCGCAATATTGCGATGCCTGCTTCACCGGCGATTATCCCACGCGATTGACCGACCTGGGCGATCGCGCGCCGGGCTGCTCTCCGGTCAACGTCAAGGCCAAGCCGGCCAAGGTGGCCTGAAAACATGGCCGCTGCACAGGACAATGCCCCGCTCTCGGGCCGCGTGGCGCTGGTTACCGGCGCCAGCCGGGGCATCGGCGCCGCCACCGCCAAGGCGCTCGCAGCCGCAGGCGCGCATGTGGTGCTGGTCGCCCGCACCGGGGCGGAACTGGAGAAGATCGAGGACGAGATCTTCCAGGCGGGCGGCAACGCCACCATCGCCCCGGTTGATCTTGCCGAGCCCGACGCCGTGGCCCGCCTGGCCTCCGCCATTTCGGAACGCTGGGTCGCGCTCGATATCCTGGTGATCAACGCGGCGGTGCTGCCCGCGCTCACCCCGGTATGGCAGATCGAGCCGCGCGATTTGAGCCGCGCGATCACGCTCAATGTGCTGGCCACGCATTCGCTGATCACCGCTTTCCATCCATTGCTCAAGGGCAGCCAGGACGCGCGCGTGATCGGGTTGACAAGCAGCGTTGGCGCCGCGCCGCGCGCCTATTGGGGCGCCTATGGCGCCACCAAGGCCGCGTTCGACAACTTGTTGGCCAGCTATGCCCAGGAAGTGGCGTCAACCTCTGGCATTCGCGTCGCCATCCTGGATCCTGGCGCCACGCGCACCAAGATGCGCGCCAAGGCCTATCCGGGTGAAAATCCGGCGAGCGTCAAGGCACCCGAGGTGGTCGCGGCCCATATCGTCGCACTGTCCTCGCAGGATTTCGTCAGTCCCTTGCGAGATCGGGTTGCCGAACCGGCCTGATGCCTTGCGGGTTTCGCATCCGCTTTACGGGCTTAGCGTAGAAAAACTCAGTTTCGCCCCGCGCGCGTTAACCTGCTGGTAAGCCAATTTCATCATTGTTCCACAACGGCATCGTTTTCACGCTGTCGTTGTGGATAAGCCTTCAGCGGGTCACGGCCAGATGCCTACGATCAATTGGCAGGAAAACTACGAAGCAGCCGCCAGCGATGATCGCTGCGCGCCCCGGTCGCGCCTGGTCATTCCGTCCAAGCTGCGCCGCATCGGATCGCGCACCGCGCAAACCCTGGTGCTCGATCTTTCGCTTGCCGGATTTTCGGCCCTGGCTTCGGCGCGGCTCGAACAAGGGGCCAAGGTGTTCCTCACCCTTCCCGGCCTTGAAGCGCGCGAGGCCGAAGTGGTGTGGTGGCACGCCGGGCTTGTCGGCTGCGCCTTTTCCAATCTTCTGACCCAGCGCGAGCACGACGCATTGCTGCTGCGTTATGGCGGTGAGGACAGCGGCGAGGCGCGCTGATCAGGCATCCCGCCACGCGCGCCGATCATGCCTATTCGTTTAGCGCCGCACCTTTCATGGCGGCATGTGCAGCCAGCGCCCGTGCTCGGGCCTGTGCGTGGCCGATGATCTTGGCCGGATAGCCGCGCGGCGGAACCTGCGGATCGTGGATCGCCTTGTCGTCCAGTTTGCGCAATTCGGGCACCCATTCGCGAATATAGGCGGCGGCATCGAACTTGGCCGATTGGGACAGCGGCGCCATGATCCGCACGAACATGTTCGCATCCAGCCCGCTGCCCGCCACCCATTGCCAGTTGGTAGCGTTGGAACCATAGTCTGCGTCAACCAGGGTGTCCCAGAACCACTGCTCGCCCTTGCGCCAGTCGATCAGCAAGTGCTTGATCAGAAAGCTGGCGGCGATCATGCGCACGCGATTGTGCATCCATCCGGTGTGCCACAACTGGCGCATCCCGGCATCCACGATGGGATAGCCGGTCCGGCCCTGCTGCCAGGCGGCGAGGTCCTCAGGCGCGTCGCGCCAGGGCAGCGCATCGAACCCCTCCCGGCCGTTGCGGTTGCCATAGTCCGGGCGTTGCAGGATCAGGTTCTGGGCATAGTCGCGCCAGCCCAGTTCACCCAGGAAAACATCCACGCTGCCGCCAGCCTTGGCCAAGGCGTGCCAGGCCATGGCAGGGGAAACTTCCCCGAAATGCAGATGGGGCGAAAGCATGGATGTGCCGGGGCAGGCAGGCAGGTTTCGTTGATCCTCATATCGCGCGGCGCGGGCCGCGAATGCCTTGAGCCGGGCCTGCGCCCCCGTTTCGCCCGGCGTCCAGGTCTCGCGCATGCCCCCCGCCCAATCGGGCGCATGGGGCAGCAGCTTCCAGTCCTCCAGCCTGTCGCTGGTCGGCCAGAAGGCAGGAGCAGGCAGATCGTGGGGCGCAGGGTGCGGCCGGGGCGGCGGCAAGTGTTGCTGGCTCGCGCGCCAGAACGGCGTGTAGATCTTGTAAGGCTGGCCGGCGCCGGTGGTGATGCTGCCGGGCGACAACAGGAAATTGCCGTGATGCAGCCGCAGATCAAACGCATTGGCCACGGCGCGCTCGGCCAGGCGCCACCACGGCTCGTAATGGTGCAGGGCATGGACCACCCGCGCGCCGGTTTCGCGGCGGATGGCGGCCAGCGCGGCGTCGCATTTGCCACGCTTGAGGATGAGGCGCGAACCCTTCGCCCGCAACTGCGCATCAAGCGCCTGCAGGCTGTGATGCAGCCACCACCGCGAGGCTGCGCCCATGCGCCGGTGTTTGGGCGTTTCGTCATCCAGCACGTAAACCGGGATGACCGGGCCGCCGGCTTGTGCCGCAGCGAGGAAGGCAGCCTGGTCATGCAGGCGCAAATCGCGGCGCAGCCAGACAATTGTTGGGCTCGTCATGCCTTGCTATGTGGCGGCTATTGGCGCACTTGGCCATGGGTTGGCATCCTGCCCCTTGGTGCAGGTTTGCCCGCGCCGGGGCGACACGCCGCATGGATGGAGAGCGACCATGGTTGAACCGCTGTTTGTGCGGCCGGATGTGGCCAGCTTCCTCGATTATCTGCGCCAGGCTTCGGCCAATGGTGTGCCGGCGATGCACCAGATGCCCCTGGCACAATCACGCGCGGCCTTTGTTGGCATGCAGCAACTGGCAGACCTGCCGGCCCGCCCCTTGGCAGTCATCCGCGATCTCACCTGCCCTGGCCCGGCCGGAGATATTCCCTTGCGGCTTTATGATAGCCGCAGCGAACGGGCGCCGGGGCCGGTGCTGGTCTTCTACCACGGCGGCGGCTTCGTGCTCGGCAACCTCGATAGCCATCACAACGTCTGCACCGAAATCGCCGCGCAGATGGACTT
>Ga0070667_100001207_pt1 | contig 23504 bp, 21 predicted proteins | sample KBSS33metaG_FD_64659 | JGI IMG/M metagenome (GOLD analysis project Ga0070667, IMG submission 64659) | Switchgrass rhizosphere microbial communities from Kellogg Biological Station, Michigan, USA - KBS S3-3 metaG | ecosystem: Host-associated > Plants > Roots > Rhizosphere > Soil ... | reverse complement strand
CCGCCTCGATCCTCGCGAGCGCCTGCGTCATCGCGGGTTGGGTCAAGTTGACGGCCTGTGCGGCCGCGCTCATCCGGCCGAGATCGGCAATCCTGACGACCCCCTGAAGATGTCGCAGATTCAGAGTCCAGAGCCGCATTGCGGCAGGATTAGCGAAAACTAATCGCTTGGCCAACGTTCGATATTCCCCCCTTGGTTGCGTGTCCCCACACAGAGCGAATTACCTAATCCCTATTCGGAGCCGGCCAATGAGCGGTATCGTCGTCCAGAACATCGCGCGGGCCGATCCGGAAGTGATAGATGGCCTCGCCGCCTGCGGAGTCGCCACGGTTCACGAGGCGCAGGGCCGCACGGGTCTCCTCGCGAGCTATATGCGGCCGATCTACGCAGGTGCGCGCATCGCCGGCAGCGCCGTGACGATCAGCGCCCCGCCGGGCGACAACTGGATGGTCCATGTTGCAATCGAGCAGCTTCAGGCGGGGGACATCCTCCTTCTTGCACCCACAAGCCCTTGCGAAGACGGCTATTTCGGCGACCTGCTCGCGACCAGCGCTCAATCTCGCGATTGCCGCGGCCTCATCATCGACGCCGGAGTCCGCGACGTGCGGGATCTGACCGAGATGAAATTCCCGGTCTGGTCGAAAGCCGTCTTTGCGCAGGGCACGGTCAAGAACACGCTGGGCTCGGTGAACGTCCCGGTCATTTGCGCCAACATGCTGGTCAATCCGGGGGACGTGATTGTCGCTGACGATGACGGCGTCTGCGTCGTCCCTCGGGCAAATGCCGAAGCCGTCCTTGAAACAGCGCGGAAGCGAGAGGCCAATGAAGGCAACAAGCGAGCCAGGCTCGCCTCGGGCGTGCTCGGGCTGGATATCTACAAGATGCGCGAAAAGCTTGCCGACCAGGGTCTGAAATATGTGTGATGTCCCATACGCTCGCGAGCTCCCATGATGGCAGGCGGCGTTCCCTGCATGTGGATGCGCGGTGGCACATCCAAGGGTGGCTATTTCCTCAAGGGCGACCTTCCTGAGGACGTAGCGACACGCGATGCGTTTCTTCTGGCCGTCATGGGCAGCCCCGACCCCCGCCAGATCGATGGAATGGGCGGTGCCGACCCGCTGACCAGCAAGGTCGCAGTGGTCAGCCGGTCCGCGCGTCCGGGGGTCGATGTCGATTACCTGTTTCTTCAGGTTTTCGTCGACCAGGCCACCGTTACTGACGCACAGAATTGCGGCAACATCCTGGCCGGTGTGGGGCCGTTTGCCATCGAGCGCGGGCTTGTCGCCGCGCAAGTTGACGAAACCCGCGTCGTGATCTTCATGGAGAATACGGGGCAAGTCGCGGTCGCAACGGTACAGACCCCCGGAGCGGCCGTCACGTATGACGGGAGCGCCGCCATCGACGGCGTCCCCGGTACGCACGCCCCGATCGCTATCGAGTTTCGCGATACTGCCGGATCGTCCTGTGGCGCCCTTTTACCGAGCGGCTGCCCGGTCGATGTGGTGAACGGGGTTCCGTTGACGCTGATCGACAATGGCATGCCCTGCGTCGTGATGAAAGCAGCGGATCTCGGGATCACCGGCTATGAGGACCGCGAAACGCTCGACGCGGACAGCGCGCTCAAGGCAAGTATCGAGGCGATCCGCCTTGCGGTGGGCGAGAGGATGAACCTTGGCGACGTGCGCGAAAAGTCCGTCCCGAAGATGATGCTGGTCGCACCGCCGAGGGACGGGGGTACGGTCTGCGTGCGCAGCTTCATTCCGCACAGAGTGCATGCCACAATCGGCGTGCTGGGGGCTGTTTCCGTGGCCACTGCTTGCCTGATCCCTGGTTCACCTGCAGCAGACGTGGCGGTGGTCCCCGAAGGCCCCCGCAAAACAATTTCGGTCGAGCATCCCACCGGCGAAATGAGCTGCGTGCTGGAGACCAGCGAGGCAGGGGAAGTCGTCAGCGCCGCCCTGCTCCGCACCGCCCGCAAGTTGATGGATGGCCTGGTGTTCGGCTGAACAGATCGTCACCCGGCTATCATTGAAGCACAGTCCAATCGGATGAATCAGATGACCCAACGCATCGTTTCATGGCACCCAAGCCCATCAAAGCCCCGCTTCGCTCCGCCGCCGGGCGCCGTGGACGCCCATTGCCACGTTTTCGGGCCCATGGCGCAGTTCCCGTTCAGCGCGAAAACAAAGTATCTGCCGGAGGACGCCGGGCCGGATATGCTGTTCGCATTGCGCGATCGTCTGGGCTTCTCGCGCAATGTAATCGTCCAGGCGAGCTGCCATGGCACTGACAATTCAGCCATGCTCGACGCGATAGCGCACTCGCAAGGCCCGGATGGCATCACCCTCGCCCGCGGCGTTGCCGTCGTCGATCCGGCCATATCGGAAGCCGAACTGTCCCGGCTGCATGAAGGCGGTATCCGTGGCGTCCGCTTCAATTTTCTCAAGCGCCTCGTCGATGATGCGCCCAAGGACAAGTTCCTTGAGGTCGCTCGCCGCCTGCCGCCAGGATGGCACGTGGTGATCTACTTCGAGGCGGACATACTCGATGAACTTCGGCCATTCATCGACGCCATCCCGGTGCCGCTAATCGTCGATCATATGGGCCGGCCCGATGTGAGCCAGGGGCCGGACGGGGCTGATATGAAGGCGTTCCGACGCCTGCTCGACTCCCGGCCGGACATTTGGTTCAAGGCGACCTGCCCCGACCGGCTGGATGCGAGAAAGGAAGGCGGCAGGGGATTTCCCTGGACCGACTTCGCGCGCTCGGTCGCGCCGCTCGTCGCCGATTATCCGGATCGTTGCCTGTGGGGAACGGATTGGCCGCACCCGAACATGGAAACCGAGATTCCTGATGACGGACATCTCGTCGACATGATCCCGCAGATCGCGCCGACCGCCGACCTCCAGCATCGCCTTCTCGTGACCAATCCCACCGCGCTTTACTGGGCTGACTAGCGCCCGTATCCTTGCAGCTGGCCAACTTTCCGACGCGCTAGGACGCGCTCGGTCTGTTCATCGCCCGCCCCAGCTCGCGCTGCAACAGCTCGACCGCCTGCGCCACCTTCGGCTGCAGATGCCGGCGCTGCGAGTAGACGGCCCAGATCGGCTCGTCGTCAGGCTGCGCCTCCTCCAGCAGCAGCTCCACCATGCCATGCTTGAGATAGGGCAGTATGTAGAAGTCGGGCAGCTGGCAGATGCCGAACCCCGCGACGCACGCCTCGATCACCGCATGGCCGCTATTGCAGCGGAACCGCCCTTTGGGCCGGTGGACGATCTCCCGATCACCATGCTTGAAGTGCCAGGTTGCCGCCGTGCCGACAATGCAGTCATGGTCAGCCAAAGTCTCGACGCGATCGGGGGCGCCAGCGCGGCCCAGGTAGCTGGGCGCGGCACAGGTGTAGAGCGTGCGCGACGCAACCCGGGTCGCAATCAGGCGAGGATCGGCGACCGTACCCGTGCGGATCGCCAGATCGAAGCCTTCGCTAGCCAGGTCGACCACCCGGTTGGACAAGTCGATCGACACAGACAGGCGCGGATGCTGCCCCGCGAACCGGCGAAGTATCGGCGCGACGAACCGTTCGCCCATTGTCGTCGAGCAGGTCACGCGCAATTCACCCTGCGGTTCACTGCGTTCGCAGATCAGCGCGATCGCTTCGTCCCGTTCCTGCGCGATCCTTTCGCACCGCTCGAAAAAAGCCCGTCCGGTGTCGGTGAGCCGGACGTTTCGAGTGGTACGATGAAACAGCTGCGCATCGACGCGTCGCTCCAGCGCCATGATCGCGCGGCTGACGTGGGTAGTAGACATGCCGAGCGCCCGGGCGCCCTTGGTAAAGGAGCCGGTTGTCGCGACGCTCAGAAACTCGTCTATTCCATCCCACTTCGACATGATTATCCCGCACAGGAAAAAATGATTTTCACAAAAACTATATTATCCCAATAGTGCTCTACGAGTATCCCGTTAGCCCGTCGAGGCGTCATGCCCGCGCCGCAAGGAGCCTGGAGACAAGATGAAAACTCGTGCAGCCGTCGCATTTGAAGCGAAGAAGCCCCTCGAGATCGTCGAGCTCGACTTGGAGGGGCCAAAGCCTGGCGAGGTGCTGATCGAAATCATGGCGACGGGCATCTGCCATACCGACGCCTATACGCTCGACGGATTCGACAGCGAGGGTATCTTTCCGTCCATCCTGGGCCACGAGGGCGCGGGCATCGTGCGGGAGGTCGGTGCGGGGGTAACCTCGGTCAAGCCGGGGGACCACGTCATCCCGCTCTACACGCCGGAGTGCCGCCAGTGCAAAAGCTGCCTTTCGGGCAAGACCAACCTCTGCACAGCGATCCGCGCGACCCAGGGCAAGGGGTTGATGCCTGACGGCACGACCCGCTTCAGCTACAAGGGCCAGCCCATCTATCATTATATGGGCTGCTCGACTTTCTCCAACTTCACCGTTCTGCCCGAGATCGCGGTGGCGAAGATCCGTGAAGATGCGCCCTTCCAGACAAGCTGCTACGTCGGCTGCGGCGTCACCACGGGTGTCGGCGCGGTGGTCAATACCGCCAAGGTCCAGGTGGGCGAGAACGTCGTCGTCTTCGGCCTGGGCGGTATCGGCCTCAACGTGATTCAGGGCGCGAAAATGGTCGGCGCCGACAAGATCATCGGCATCGACATCAATCCCGACCGCGAGGAATGGGGCCGTCGTTTCGGCATGACGCACTTCATCAACAGCAAGGGTCTCTCGCGCGAGGAGACCGTGGCGAAGATCCTGGAAGTGACCGACGGCGGGGCGGACTATAGCTTCGACGCGACCGGCAATACGGAAGTGATGCGCACCGCGCTCGAATGCTGCCACCGCGGCTGGGGCGAGAGCATCATCATCGGCGTCGCCGAGGCCGGCAAGGAAATCGCCACTCGCCCGTTCCAGCTTGTCACCGGCCGCGTCTGGAAGGGCACGGCCTTTGGCGGCGCGAAGGGGCGGACCGACGTGCCCAAGATCATCGACTGGTACATGAATGGCAGGATCGAGATCGACCCGATGATCACCCATGTCCTAACGCTGGAGGAGATCAACAAGGGGTTTGACCTGATGCACGCCGGCGAAAGCATCCGCTCGGTCGTGCTGTACTGATGGAGCAGGTTAGCGCCAACAAGGCCTTCGGCGGCACCCAGGGCGTCTATCGCCACGCATCCTTGTCGACGGGAACGGACATGACTTTCTCGGTCTATGTCCCGCCGCATAAGGACGGCGAGAAGCTGCCGGTGGTCTGGTATCTCTCCGGCCTCACCTGCACTCACGCCAACGTTACCGAAAAAGGCGAATATCGGCAGGCGTGCGCGGACCTCGGCCTCATTTTCGTCGCGCCTGACACATCGCCGCGAGGCGAAGGCGTGGCGGACGATCCAGCCGGCGCTTACGATTTCGGCCTTGGCGCCGGCTTCTATGTCGACGCTTCCCAGCCCCCTTATGCCGCTCACTACGCGATGTGGACTTACGTGACGGAAGAAGTGCCGGCGCTGATGGCGGAGCATTTTCCCGTCGATATGGCCCGGCAGGGTATCACCGGCCATTCGATGGGTGGCCATGGCGCCCTCACCATCGGCCTCACCCACGCCGATCGCTTCAAGTCGGTGTCGGCCTTCGCCCCCATCGTCGCGCCGGGGCAGGTGCCCTGGGGCCAGAAGGCGCTTGCCGGCTATCTGGGCGAAGACCGGGCGCTGTGGCGCAGGCATGATGCCGTCGCGCTGATCGAGGATGGCGCGCGCGTACCGGCGCTGCTGGTGGATCAGGGCGAGGCCGATTCCTTTCTTGCCGAGCAGTTGCGACCGGAATTGCTGCGCGACGCCTGCGGAAAGGCAGGCATCGACCTGACGCTGCGGCTCCAGCCCGGTTACGACCACAGCTATTATTTCATCTCGACCTTCATGGCCGATCATCTGCGTTGGCACGCGGCGCGGCTGGCCTGACGGGCGGCATCGGAAACAGGGAAATGCACGGCCTGTCGCCGATCGTCACCCGCCGACGAGCGCGGACGAGGGCGACCTGCTCGACAGCAGCGATCATCGCAGCCGCCTGTCCCGCCAGATCCCTCTCGCAGACCGTTTCGCCGGGCTGCGCGTCAACTTTCGCACCGGAGGATTGATCCATGACTGCCGAGCTGCTCCACCGCTACTATGCAGCGTTCAACCGCGGCGACAGCGCCGCCATGCTGAACCTGCTCGCCGAGGATGTCGTCCATGAACCCTCACAGGGAGCGGTGCGCAAAGGCAAGCAGGCTTTTGCCGACTTTCTCGACCATATGAACCGCTGCTATCGCGAGCAGGTGATCGATCCTGTGTTCCTGACCTCTGCCGATGGCACGCGCGGGGCCGCGGAGTTCATGCTGGAGGGCGAATATCTCGCGACCGATGCCGGCCTGCCGCCCGCTAGCGGCCAGTCTTATCGCCTGCGCGTCGGCGCCTTCTTCGCCATCACAGATGGCCGGATCACCCGCGTCAGCAATCATTACAATCTCGCCGACTGGCTGGATCAAGTAAAACGGGGATGACGTAAGGGCCAGCGATGCCTTCGTCATCGTCGAGCGAGCACACGGCGCGGCGCAGGAGAGCGGTCATTTGATACGTAGCTGGCGCGTTCCGAAAGCTGACTGCTCTAGATCCTGAGCCTGGCTCCTTCGACAGCAACCTTCCTATAGCAGTTCGGGTTCGTAGAAGATGATGGTGGGCTGTACGGATAGAGTCCTCGCATCCGCCTGCGATGCCAGAGCCTCGGGTGAATTCACCGAAGCCTCCCACTGCGCACGCGAATCAAATTCGACCTCGAAGATGCAGAACCACTCGCTCGGACCAGCGGGGGTACGAGGCTCAAATGCATAGGATGCCCGACCACTGTTGGGAATAGCCCGGCACAGCGGCACGTGACGCTCGATATAGTGCGTCCTGAACGCCTCAGGATCGGCCGGCCGGGGATACAGGAACGTCACCTTGAACATGATGGTATTGCCTTTTCTCAAACCTGGTGTCAGGCGGCCTCTGTGGGCTTGGGGGCAAAGGCCTGTCGTTCCTCTGCGCTCAGCCGATCCAGGACCTTGCGAAACAGCGACAGGCCTCGATCCGCCTGTATCCAGCCCATCGTTCCCGACGGCCCGGTATCGATCATACGCTGCTGCGCTTCGATCATGGCTGTGTCCTCCCGGAACGCCTCGTCGACCATCCCGAATATGGCCGCAGCCGCTTCCGCACTCATGTCGGTTTTCCGATGTGCACCCGAATAGATGTACCGCGTCGATCGCTCTGTCAGTGGAGTGACCGCCTGGATACTGAATGTGTCGCTGAGACATTCCAGATCCTTGGAAGGCTCGGCAAAGCTCAGTCGCTCAGCAGTCCCCGCCGGATAAGTCCTGAAGTGATTGATGAAGATGCCGGGCACCAGATACGAAAACCACATCCATTGGTCGGTGATGGGTGCGTCCGGCGCCTGCATCGCGGTGCGCCCGATCGACCAGTTGTTGTTGCTCACGCCGCGCGGCAAGGGCTCAGCGCCGGCTCCCGTCACCACATTCGGCTCGTCGTTCCCTTCAACCTTACGCCCGATCGTCTTCTCGTGCACGAAGGCGACATGCGACAGATCGAGCAGGTTGTCGTTGATGAGACTGTAGTTCGCGGCATAGTTCAACTCGCCACGATGCATGTAGACATCGTCGCGATCGAGCAGGCTCACGTCGGGGATTAGCGACGTATCCGCCTTTTCCGCGTCGCCCATCCAGATCCAGACCCACTTGTACTGCTCAACCACGGGATAGGTGCGCGCCGTAAGTGAACCCGGGGCGCTCGTCTGTCCTGGTACCTCGACGCAACGACCATTCGTCGCAAAGCGCACGCCATGGTACATGCAGCGGATCGTGTCGTCTTCGACCCTTCCGAGCGACAAGGGCGCCCAGCGGTGCGGACAGCGATCCTCCAGCGCGACGAGCGTGCCATCCTCGCGTCGCATCATCACGAGCGGTTCGTCGATGATCCGACGTGCGTATGGCTGCCCTGCTTCGAATTCATCCGACCAGCCGGCTACATACCAGGCGCTCTTCAGAAACATCCCTCATCCTCTCGACTTGTTGGCCAGCGCGCGAACGCGTGGCGTGCAGCTTTCAACTGCCAACTGGCCGCGTAAGCAAGGCCCCGACCAGCCTCGAGGTTATAACCTTTTGGCTAACTGCCCGATGTCGATTCAGCGGGCTAGGTCACCCGAAAGCGCCGGCTGGAGCACAATGGTGGGTGATGAAGTCGATGAGCCGCTGGGTTTTAGGATCGTGGCGTAAAGTGTCCTGAACACACAGGCGAACTTCAAAGCCGCTCACCTGTATGGGCAAACGCTTCACGTCGCTCTCGTGAATGCCTTCACCAGCCACGACGCGTGGAAAACTGCCGGTGTAGCCCAGCCCCAGGCGCAAGGCTTCGATGGTAAGTGCGGGATGCTCGGACTCCAGTGCGACCGGGTAATCTTTAATGCCGATCTGGGCGAGTGCGCGATCCACCAACTCCTGGAAAAGCCTGTCGGAATGGGCAGGAATGAACCCGAACTTCAACAAGTCGGACGACCGTACCTCGTCCAATGCCGACAGCGGGTGAGCAGCCGAAGCATAGAGGCCTACCGGCTCGGTCCAGAGATGCGATGACGGCAACTCAGGCGTATGTGACGGCGCCAGAAAGATGCCCAGATCCACTCGCTGCTGCGCGTAAGCGGTTACAAGCTGCTCATAGTTCATCGCCCTAACGCTTAGATAGGTATCGGGATGGTCCGCTGCGTAACTGGCAAGGGGTCGTGCGATGGCCCATGCGAGGTAGGGGTGGCTGGCCAGCACGATCCGTTGGCGCCCCTTGACGAGACGGTCGCCAAGTGCGCCGCCCGCGAGCCTCTCGGCCTTTTCGATCAATTCCTTGGCGAGTTCGAACGTAACGCCGCCGTCGCTGGTCAGATTGCTCGTGGAGCCGCGTTTGCGGGTAAACAGCTGCTTGTACATCTGCTCCTCAAGGGCGCGAATTTGCTTGCTGACCGATGCTTGAGAGATGCCGAGCCGCTCCGCTGCAGCCTGAAAGCTACCCGCCTCCACAGCCGCGACGAAAACCTCCAGGCGACGAAGAGACGTCCGATGCATGAGTGTTTTCTAACCAGTCAGTTCAGACATGGCCAATATCATGTCGATCAGCGCACATTCGGCTCACCGGCTGGCGCCGGATGTCGGCAGCGCGATGTCACGAAAGGGCGCGCGGTCTCGTGGCAAATCTCGATAACATCGCGTCAGACGAAGAAGGGCGCAACGGCGTGTGCCGTTGCGCCCTTCCCCGTACCCTGCCGCCTGAGCGAGCAGAAACCGATGGGTTAGAAGCGGATCGCGATGCCGGCGGTCGCACGGTCGGCGTCGTAAGCACCGCCGCGGACCAGGCTGTAGTCGGCCTGGAGCTTGATCGCATTGGTGATTTTGATGCCGAGCCGCGCGCCCGCTTCGAAGGTGTCCTTCTTGGCATCGACGCTGGAGACCAGCCAGGTGGCGCCGTTCAACTCGGCTACACGGACGGCGGTGGTGTCTTTCAGCTCGTGGTTCCACTGGCCCCACACACCCACTTCGACCGGGTTGCCGACGCCGACAGCCGCCTCGGCGCCCAGCTTGGTGCGCGCGCTCGTCCACTTCTCGCCCGGCATGTCGAGCGCGATCGTCGCCGAGCCGCTCTCGGCGACGGCGTCGGCCTTGTTGCGGGCGAACTCGATGCCGGCGACCGGCCTCAGGACCGAGCGCTTGCCGAGCTCAATGTCGAGCTTGGCCTCGAGCGCCCCAGTCAGCGTCTCGATATGGTAGCGGTCGCTGGCGGTCAGGGTGCCGGTGGTCAGGCCGACGCTGCGCGAGGTCTCGAGCTTGGCCTTGTTGTAGCCGAACACCGCACCGACCGAGAGCGGACCGAAGCGATGGGCGGCGTAGGCGAAGCCGGATACGGTGTCGAAGTCGGCCGAGGAATCAACGTCGCTCCTGATGTCGCCACGCGTGAAGCTGCCGCCAAGGCCTAGCCGGGTGCCGTCCTGATTGACCACGTTGACGCCGGCGATGAGCCCGCGCGAGGCCCGCTCGTAGCCATAAGCGATGCTGTCCTCATCGACGTCAGCGGTCTGGTACAGCCAGCGACCCCAGACGCGCGGGCCGACACTGGTGCTCTTGGAGCCACAGCCGACGTCCTCGCTCTCGGGCGCGGGCTCGGTGAAGGGTCCGAGCTGCTGCTTGGCGGGCGAGCAGCCCCAGGGCTCCTGCACCGCGCTCATCGCGATCTGGCTGACGTCCCGCGCCGAGGAGTTGGCCATCTGCAGGGCGTCTGAATGGATCTCACCCGAGATCTGCGAGAAGGCATAGCCCAGCTGCGCGGAGTTCATGCCGTAGAGGCCGTCAAACAGATTGTAGATGGCAGCGGGCGGTACGGCCTGCGGCGCGACCACGCCGAGGGTCTGGACCGAGCCGGTGGGCGTCGCGGTACCGGGGCGATAGCCCGCCGTCGGCCGCAGGCCCTGCAGCGCCGCGGCCGCGCGGATGGCGTTGATCTTCCACCCGTTGGCCGCCCCCCACAGGCCGAAATCGGTCGGTGTGAGCGCCAGGATTATGTTGCTCGGCCGGTAGATCACGTCGAAGCGCGTGTTCGCCGACAGGCCCGACGTGGGCTGGGCGACGGCGCTGAACGCGCCGGTCACAGTCCCGCCGTTGACGACGGTGAAGGTGTCGCCGACGATCGGGGTGAAGGTGTTGCTGCCCCCGGCAATGCCGCGCAGGCGCGGCGCGATCGTGCCGCCGGCTACGAACGAGCTGCCCGCCATCATGTTGAGCCGGTCGTAAGTGCCCGCGCCGCCCGTGGGCACGTAATTGCGCCCGTCTATGTCGAGCGCAAAGGTGGAGCCGCCGGCGAGCGCGGTGCGCCCGGCGACGACGCTGAGCGTGCCGACGCCGACGCCCGGGGCCAAGGTGCCGCCCGATGCCACATTGATGTTCGCGATCACGCCGCCGGTGCCGCCAAGCGTGCCGCCGCCGTTCACGTTGACGTCGAGTGCCGAGAAGCCGTCGTTGACGAGGACGGTGCCCTGGTTGATCGCGAGCGAACCGTTGATCGTGCTGGCCATCGAATCGAAAGTGGCGATGCCGGCGCCAGTCTTGGCCAGGCTGCCGACGCCACCGAACCCGCCGGTATACTTCACGTCGAAGCCATTGGTGTCGATGGTACCGCCCAGCGTATCGACGGTGAAGGTGTTGGTGACATCGGCTGCGGTGTCCGCCTGCAGCGTACCGCCTACGAACTTGGGATTGACCTGGCCGTTCGCCAGCTCGGTGTTCGTGTAGAAAGGCTTGGCCAGGTCGATGTCGGGAATGGTGCCGCCGATCGGGATCAGGACGCTGGCGCCGCGGGTGATGTCGGTCAGCGGATCGAAATCGACATCGGCATTGGCGACCGGGATCGCATTGCCGAAGCCATCGACGTAGACGTAGCCGCGGTGCCCGCCATAGGGGCAGTCCAGCGCGACGAAGATCATGTCGTAGTCGTGGCCGGAGACCATGTCGATCTCCTCCACCTTCCAGTCGCTCGTGACCAGGAAGCCGGCATTGCGGAAGATCGTGGTGTTCTGCGCGGTGTAGGCGCTGTATGAGATATTGTTGATCACCGAGTTGGTCGTCTTGTCGACCACCTTGATGATGAACGAGGGGCTGTCGGTCGCGCCGTGCGACGGCTCGAGCACCGCGTTCCATGCGTAGTACAGCTTGTTACCGGCGTAATTGGTAACCGACTGCTTCAGTGCGGTGATGCTGTAGTCATTGTTGAGATCGTTCAGGCGCATAGAATAGTTGCCGGCGAACACCACCGGCGCTCCGGTGTATGGATCGACGTTGCCGGCCGTCTGGATCGAGGCCTGCGTCGCCGGTCCCGAGTAGTCGGATTCCGGCGGCGGCCATGTCGGGGTGCCATCGCTGTTGATGCTGAACCAGAAGCCGCCGTGCAGTTCCCAGCCAGTGGCGTCACCCGTCTCGAAGCCGGGATTGGTGAAGAGCGATTGGCTCCAGGCCGGAGCCGAGAACGCCAGTGCCGCAGCCACTGCAGACGCGCTGACAGCGGCTTTTGTCGCACTTCGATGGAAGTTCTTAGCAAAAACAGTCATGTGTGAGCCCCCTCAATCCAAATCGCTTTGACTTGGTTGAGCGGGTTATTCCATCTGCTTAGGCTTAGATACTAATCAAACTCGTCACAGGTATGACAACATCCGTCATCTTCATGACGCTATTACAGTGACAAGCGTTCAATTCTTCAGAGGACCTCGACAAAAAGAGACGTCCGCACGCATGTAGCCGCGGGCGTCCCGATCATCTCAACTATTTGCCAAGTAACCCGATTTTCAAGCCAGCGCGCCGTGACAGTGCTTGTACTTGTTGCCCGAGCCGCAGGGGCAAGGCGCATTGCGGCTGATGGCGAGTTCCGCGTAAGGGTTCTCCCCCGGTGCATCGGTAACCGCCACTTGCGGGCTGCCCGCCAGCGACCCGAACAGCTGCGGCATGCGGACCGATCCGTCGCCGTCGTTGCTGTCGTCCATGCCGGTGAACGGGTCGATGTGGCCGGTGAGGAAGTCCGGCAGTTCCGGCAGTTCCGCGGCTTCCTGCATGCGCAGCTCGCTGACCGTGATGATGCGCGTCACGTCCTCGCGGATGGTCTCCAGCATGCGCTCGAACAGGCTGAACGCCTCGGTCTTGTACTCGTTGATCGGCGTCTTCTGGGCATAGGCGCGCAGGAACACGACCTGGCGCAGCGCATCCAGCGTGGCGAGGTGCTCCTTCCAGTAGTGGTCGAGCCGATCGAGCAGGATCGACTTCTCGACCTGCCGCCAGATCGCGGGATCGTCACGGCCCATCTTTTCGGCCATGCGCGCATCGGCCATCGCGGCGATACGCTCCTCGATGATCTCCGGCTCGATGCCGTCCTCGTCCATCCATTCCTCGACCGGCACTTCGATCGAGAGGACGTCGAGGGCTCGGGCCTTGAGTTGCTCGACGTTCCAGTGCTCGGGATAAGAGCCTTGCGGGCAGGCGTCGGCGACGATAGCATTGACGGTGTCGTGGCGCATGTCGACCACCACTTCGTCGACCGCATCGGCGTCCATGATGTCAGCACGCTGCTCGTAGATGACCTTGCGCTGGTCGTTCATAACGTCGTCGTACTCGACGACCTGCTTGCGGACTTCGTAGTTGCGCGCCTCGACCTTCTTCTGCGCCGTTTCGATGGCCTTGCTCAACCACTTGGAGCCGATCGCCTCGCCGTCCGCCAGGTTCGAGTTCATCATCTTGGCGAACAACGTGTCCGGCCCGAAGATGCGCAGCAGGTCGTCTTCCAGGCAAAGGTAGAACTTGGACAGGCCCGGATCGCCTTGGCGGCCGGAGCGACCGCGCAGCTGGTTGTCGATGCGCCGGCTCTCGTGGCGCTCGGTGCCGATGACGCACAGGCCGCCGGCCGCTAGCACGCGCGCCTTCTCCTCGGCCACCTCGGCCTTGATGCGGGCGAGGCCGGCCTGGTACTCGGCCTCGTCGGTCACGTCGCGCAGCTCGTCCTCGATACGGAAGTCGATGTTGCCGCCGAGCTGGATGTCGGTGCCGCGTCCGGCCATGTTGGTCGCGATGGTGACGGTGCCGAAGCGACCGGCCTGCGCCACGATACGGGCCTCCATCTCGTGGAAGCGCGCATTGAGCACCGAGTGCTTGACGCCTTCCTTGTTGAGGAAGTCGCTGAGCAGTTCGGACTTCTCGATCGACACCGTGCCGACCAGCACCGGCTGGCCGATCTCGTTCTTCTGACGGATCAGCTTCGCGATGGCCGCGAACTTGTCCATCGTGTTCTTGTAGAACTCGTCCTCCTCATCCACGCGCATCACCGGCACGTTGGTGGGGATGGTGACGACGTTCATCTTGTAGATGTCGTAGAACTCGGCCGCCTCGGTCGCGGCGGTGCCGGTCATGCCCGAAAGCTTGGGGTACATGCGGAAGTAGTTCTGGAAGGTGATCGAGGCGAGCGTCTGGTTCTCGGGCTCGATGTTGACGCCTTCCTTGGCCTCGACCGCCTGGTGCAGGCCGTTCGACCAGCGCCGGCCGTCCATCATGCGGCCAGTGAACTCGTCGATTATGACGACCTTGTTGTCCTTGACGATGTAGTCCGTATCGCGCTTGAACATGACCACGGCCTTGAGGCTTTGGTCGAGGTGATGGACCACCTGCGTGTTCTCGACGTCGTAGAGGTTCGACCCCTCGAGCAGGCCGGCCGCTTCCAGCATGCGCTCGGCCTTCTCCACGCCATCCTCGGTCAGCGTGATCGACTTGGTCTTCTCGTCGGTCTCGTAGTCCTCTGGCACCAGCTGCTTCACGATCGCGTCGACCTGGATGTACAGCTCCGACTTGTCGTCGGTCGGGCCCGAGATGATCAGCGGCGTGCGCGCTTCGTCGATCAGGATCGAATCCACCTCGTCGACGATTGCGAAATTGAAGGGGCGCTGCACCATCTGGCTGCGCTCGTGCTTCATGTTGTCGCGCAGGTAATCGAAGCCGAGCTCGTTGTTGGTGCCATAGGTCACGTCGGCATTGTACGCCTCGCGCCGCTCGTACTCGTTGAGGTTTGGCACGATCACGCCGACGGTCAGGCCCAGGAAATTGTGCAGCCGGCCCATGTGCTCGGCGTCGCGACGGGCGAGGTAGTCGTTGACGGTGACGACGTGGACGCCTTTGCCTTCCAGCGCGTTGAGGTAGGTGGCGGTGGTCGCCACCAGGGTCTTGCCCTCGCCGGTGCGCATCTCGGCGATCTCGCCGCGGTGCAGGACCATGCCGCCGATCATCTGCACGTCGAAGTGGCGCATGCCGAACACGCGCTTGGACGCCTCGCGCACCGTCGCGAAGGCCTCCGGCAGAATCTCGTCGAGAGTGTGGCCCTTCTCCAGCAGCGCGCGCAGGCGCGGAGTCTGCGCCCCCAGCTCCTCATCGCTCATCGCCTCGAGCTGCGGTTCAAGACCGTTGATCTGGGCGACGATCTTGTCGAGCGACTTGACGTAGCGCTCGTTCGACGAGCCGAAGATGGATTTGACGATGGCGCCGAGCATGGCGGGAATTCCCTGTTTTCGTGGATGCGTATGATGGATGGTCCGGTCGAGGCGGTGCGCAGTCGCGAACGCGTCGGCCGGATGGAAGCACGCGCGAAGAACGGTCGCGCAGCTGGGGTGCGTGAAGACCGCCTACTGGCGCGCGCGGTCGATCCCGATGCGCACGGCCGGCGTCAGCACGGCGCAAGGCGTCGCCGCGGCCGAGAGAGCATAGCGGCGGGCACTGCTGAGGCCCGCCTCGGGCAGCCTCGCCAGACCGACGGGAGCACGCGGCGCCTTGGCAACGCGGCACTCCACCGCCGTCGCGACCTGCACGCTGGCCAGCGAAACGCCACGCGCGTCGGCCGGGCCGACTTGCGCGACGAGGCCCGTCAGCAGGGCAAGCAGGGTCAGGAGCAGGCGATGGGCCATGGTGAGGTCAGATAGGGACGCTGGTGGGGTGTGTCTACTGCAAGCGTGCTGCAGCAATCAGTCGCTGGGCTCCACTTCGACTTTCAAGGCGGTCCGAACCCGGCGACGAACTGGTTCGCCAGCCTCGTTCGTATAGGGCTTGAAGTTTGCTTCCTCGCAACGCTTGAGCGCGGCGGAACGCTGTGTCTCAGTCAACATCGGCGCATCGACCTTGCAGTCGCTGATGGCACCATCGACATCGACAACGAACGACGTCTTTAACTCGAACTGCGGCGGCGGGTCCGTTTTGTCAGACAGAGCCCAGACTACTCTACTGCTGTAGACATCCCCAATCGGCTTTCCGCTTCGATCCCTCGCTGGATCGAAGCGCGCCCGCTGCGTTACGAGATTGCAGGTCGCATCGTCCAATATGGTAGACCCGCTACTGATCGTGATCTGACAAGCAGTCACATTCCCACTGCGATCGATCGAAAGCTTGAAGGCGGTCGTACCTTCGATATCTGCCCGAGCAGCTTGGAGGGGATAGTCCCGCCACTGTATCCAGCGGCCAGGATCGGTGAGCGGAACAGCCGGACGCGGGGTTACTCCACGCGCAAGCAACTCACGTGCTTCCTCAAGCGTAGAGGCCGCGCCTTCCGTGGGTGCGGCAGCAAATGCGATGATCGAAAGCCAAAGAAGCATCATTCCACGATATGGCGGCACAGGGCGTCGGCGTAAATCGCAAATGCAGTCGCCGTCAGGCCCACCGCAAATTCACTTGGATGCCGGTATCACGCGATGCATCAGCGTGCGCCCTTCATCGGTTTGCGGCGAACCTGAAGCGTCCGTCTTGACCTCTCCCCCCCACGCGCTAGTCCCCTGCGCTCATGGCCTACCCCGTCTCTCCGCTCGCCAGCCCCTTCCCCGACCTGCCCGCCATCGCCGGGGCGACGCCGCATGTGGTGCGTGCGGGGTACAAGGACTGGGGCCGCTGCGACCTGACTTACGTCACGCTGGACGAGGGCGCGGCGGTGGCCGGCGTATTCACGCGCAACGTCTGCTGTTCGAGCGAGGTGGAACTCGGCCGTGCCAACATCGCGCAGGGCCGGGCTCGCGCGCTGGTGGTGAACGCGGGCAACTCCAACGCCTTCACCGGCTATCGGGGGCGCGAGGCGGTAGAGCAGATCATGGCGCAGGTCGCCGACCACCTCGGCTGCGCCAAGGAGCAGGTCTTCGTCTCCTCAACCGGCGTGATCGGCGTGCCGCTGCCCAAGGACAAGGCGCAGGAGGGCGTCGCCGCTGCCCTGTCCGCCGCGCCTTGCTCGTGGGAGGAGGCGGCGCGCACCATCTCCACTACCGACACCTTCCCCAAGGGCGCCACCGCCACGGCGATGGTCGGCGGCACCAAGGTGACGATCAGCGCCATCATCAAGGGCTCGGGCATGATCGCGCCCGACATGGCGACGATGCTGGGCTACCTGTTTACCGACGCCGCGGTGGAGCCGGCGTTCCTGCAGGCGTGCCTCTCGGCCGCGAACGAGCGCACCTTCTCGTGCATCACGGTCGACAGCGACACCTCGACCAGCGACACCGTGCTGGCGTTCGCCACCGGCAAGGCCGGCAATGCGCCGATCGCAGGGTTCGACAGTCCCGGCGCCGATGCCTTCGCCGCCGCCGTCCACGACGTGTGCCGCCAGCTCGCGCACCTCGTCGTCCGTGACGGCGAAGGCGCCAGCAAGTTCATCACCGTCACCATCACCGGCGCCGTGTCGGACGAGAGCGCGCGCCGCGTCGGCATGGCGATCGCCAACTCGCCGCTGGTCAAGACCGCGATCGCGGGCGAGGACGCCAACTGGGGTCGGGTCGTGATGGCGGTGGGCAAGGCGGGCGAGCCGGCCGATCGCGACAAGCTCTCGATCGGGTTCGGTGGCATCTGGGCCGCGCGCGAGGGCCTGCCGCTTGCCGACTACGACGAGGCGCCCGTCGCCGCGCACCTCAAGGGGCAGGACATCTCGATCGAAGTCGACCTCGGGCTTGGCGAGGGTCGCGCCACCGTGTGGACCTGCGACCTGACGCATGGCTACATCTCGATCAACGCAGACTACCGGAGCTAGGGCGTCGCCGCGGCGACCGGAAGGACCAACCATGTTCACGATCTGGGGCCGGCTGAACTCGCACAACGTCAAGAAGGTGGCCTGGTTCGCCGAGGAGCTGGGCCTTGCCTACCAGCGGCACGATATCGGCGGCCAGTTCGGCTACACCGATGACTACCTCGCCAGGAACCCCAATCGGCTGATCCCGACCATCGAGGACGGCAAGCTGGTCTTGTGGGAATCGAACGCGATCCTGCGTTACATGGCGGCCGAATACGGCGGCGAGCGGTGGTTCGCGCGCGACCCGATCGACCGCGCACTCGCCGATCGCTGGATGGACTGGCAGGCAACGTATGCCGAAGTCCAGCGCGAACCGTTTCTCGCTCATGCGCGCACCCCTCGCGAAGAGTGGGACATGGCCGCGATCGAGGCCGGCCTGCGCGCCTGCGAGCAACACCTCGCGGTGCTCGAACGCTACCTTGGCGAGCAGCCCTGGCTTTCGGGAACCCAGTTCGGCATCGGCGACATCCCGATGGGAGTCTACGCCTACACCTGGTTCAGCCTGCCGTTCGACAAGGCGCACTTCCCGGCCATCGCCGACTGGTACGAGCGGCTGAAGGCGCGCCCTGGATTCGCAAGCCAGGTTATGATCCCGCTGACATGATTTCCGAAACGCTCAACCTGGCCGTCGAAGCGATCATGCGCGAAGCCAATGCGCGCGCGATCGTGCCGCATTACCAGCAGCTCGACGCCAGCGAGATCGACGCAAAGGCGGCCGACGACATGGTCACGATCGCCGACAAGGAGAGCGAGGCGATCCTCACCGAACGCCTGGCAGCGCTGCTGCCCGAGGCCGCAGTGGTGGGCGAGGAAGCGGTCTTCGCCGACTCCGCGATCCTCGAACAGCTCAGGGATCGACTGTGCTGGATCGTCGATCCGCTTGACGGCACCAACAACTTCGCCGCCGGCAAGCCGCCGTTCGGGGTGCTGGTCGCGCTTGCCGACCGCGGCGAGATTCTCGGCGGCTGGATCCTCGACAGCCTTTCGGGCCGGTTCTGCCGTGCCGGGCTCGGCGCCGGCGCGTGGATCGACGGCGAGCGGATCGCTGCGCGCACCAGCGGTGAGGACCCGGCGATCGCGGCGATCTCGACGCTGTTCCTCGATCCCGGCCAGCGCGAGGCGGTGAAAGCGCATATCGCGCCGCACTACCGCCTGGTCGATATCCCGCGCTGCGCCGCCGAGCAGTATCCGCGGCTGGCGCTGGGCGTGAACGACCTTTCCGTCTTCGAGCGGACCTTGCCCTGGGACCACGCCGCCGGCGCGCTGTTCCTCAACGAAGCCGGCGGCAAGTGCGCGCGTCCGGACGGCAGCCCCTATCGCGTCGACGAGTACGAACGCCGCGGCATGATCGGCGCCGCAAGCCCTGCCCTGTGGGACGGACTGGCGCAGCGCCTGGAGGCGGTGACGCGCGACTGAGCGGGTCAGTCAGGCGACGGCGCTGCCGTCTTCCTTGACGAAACCCTCCGGCCGGCGCTCCAGCAGGTCCAGCACCACCTCGGACGGTCGGCACAGCCTGCCCCCCAATAGCGTCACCACGATCGGTCGGTTCACCAGCACCGGATGCTCGATCATCGCATCGATGATCTCCTCGTCAGGGATGCCCGGATCGAGCAGCCCCAGCGCCGCTGCGGGCGTGCCCTTCTCGCGCAATAGTTCGCGCGCCGTCAGGCCGGTGGCGGCGAGCAGGTCTTCCAGGCAGGCACGCGTCCAGCCGGCTTCGAGATACGGCACTACGCGGGGCGCGTACCCCGCAGCTTCGATCATCGCCAGCGCATTGCGCGAGGTGCCGCAAGCGGGGTTGTGGTAGATCGTGACGGGAAATGCCGCGGTCATCTGGCAGCCTCCTCGTAGAGCCATGCGAAGAACCGCACGCCGGCCAGTGCGCCCGCCAACTGCCCTGCCACGAAGAGCGGGACCGATGCCGGCGCGATACCGGCAAAGGTGTTCGAGAGCGCGCGGGCGACAGTCACGGCGGGATTGGCGAACGACGTGGAGGCGGTGAACCAGTAGGCCGCGGTGATGTAGAGGCCCACCGCGACCGGCGCGAATGCAGGCGCCGACCGGCGGGCGCCGGCGATCGTGCCGATCAGGCCGAAGGTCGCCACAGCCTCCGACAGGCCCTGCGCCGGGCCACCGCGCAGCTTGGTGGAGACTTGCAGCAAGGGCTCGGCGAACATTGCGTGCGCCAGCCAAACCCCGGCGATGGCGCCGACCAACTGGGCCGAGACATACACCAGGACTGTCCGCCGATCCGCCTCGCCCTGCAAGGCGAATGCGAGGGTGACGGCCGGATTGAAGTGTGCGCCCGACACCGGGCCAAACGTCTGGATCAGCACGACGAGACCTGCCCCCGTGGCAATCGTGTTGCCGAGCAGTGCCAGAGCATCGTTGCCGCCGGCCAGTCGTTCGCCCATGATCCCCGATCCGACTACGACGGCAAGCAGCATGGCCGTGCCGACGAATTCCGCCGTGGCACGCCGAAGCATCACGAGGCCTTGCAGGGCGGCGCAGCGGGGATCAGCGCGGCGCAGATCTCCGGGCGCCCGCTGCAGCAGTCGGCGACCAGGAAGTCGAGCAATCGTCCCGTGCCGGCGAAGTCTGCCGTATAGATGATCGAACGTCCCTCCCGCCGCGAGCCGATCAGACCCGCAGCTTCGAGCAGCGCCAGATGCGTCGAAAGCGTATTGGGAAGAACGCCTAGCTGTCGAGCCACCGCGCCTGCGGCAAGCCCTGCGGGTCCAGCAGCCATCAGCAGCCGAAACACGGCCAGGCGATGCTCCTGTGCCAGGGCGGACAGTGCCCGAATGGCAGCCTGCGTTTCCATGATGCCCCCTTCATTCGATCGTTCGAATATTATCGAAGTATGACGGGACGATGACGCCAAGCTGCAGAGGATTTCAAGCGAAAGCCCCGCGCATCGCTGCACGGGGCTGTTCGATGTGGTGTCTGTTTGCGCGTTCGCGCAGGGCGCACCGCGGCAGAAGACGGCTGGTGACTTAGAGCTCGCTCTCGAGCCAGCCCTTGAGCGCGCTCTTGGGTGCAGCGCCCAGCTTCTGGGCGACCGGCTTGCCGTCCTTGAACAGCACCATCAGCGGGATGGACTTGACGCCGACCTGTCCGGGCACGTCGGTATTGGCCATGATGTCCATCTTGGCGATGGTGACCTTGTCGCCCAGTTCATCGCTGATCTCTTCCAGCGACGGGCCGATCATCTTGCACGGGCCGCACCAGTCCGCCCAGAAATCGACGAGAACCGGCTTGTCGGCCTTCAGGACATCGTCCTCGAAGCTGGCGTCGGTGACGGCAATGGTGGGCATCGCGAATGACTCCTCGTGTGGATTGGCCAGCAATCTAGGGTGGAAACGGCAGCGCGCAACGCCGCGGTGCCGATAGCTTTACTCCGGAACCGCCAAGACGGGCTTGTGTTGCGCGAGCAAGTGCGGCGGCACGGCGATCAGCCGCGGTGCGGCAGTGTAGAGCAGCGCGACCTCGACCGCGCGCCCCGCAAACGTCGCTTCGAGGGCCGCGGCATAGGCGGCCATCTGCCGCAGCGTGGCAACCGGCACGTCCTCGATGCTCGCGGGCGGGCGGCGCGCGGTCTTGAAGTCGACCAGGCGGACGCGCCCTGGCGAGACCACCAACCGGTCGATCGTGCCCGCCACTACCTGCCCGCCGACAACCGCCGCCACCGGCACTTCAGCGAGGCTGGCTGGCGCGAACAGCTCCGCCCACTCCGGGTTGCCGAGCACGCCGAGCGCGCTTTCCAGCAGCGCCGCGCGCTCCTCTGGCGCAAGGTCGAGGGCATGGCGCGCCAGCCACGCGACACCCGCCTCGGAACGCACGGCCGGATCGATATCGGGCAGCCGTTCGAGCAACTTGTGCACCAGCGTGCCGCGCCGCGCCGCATCGCGCCCGGCGCCCGGCGGGAACGGCGGGTCGGCCGCCTCGTCCTCGCCCAGCGCGGACGGGGCGAGCGGGCGCGGCGGGCGCGGCTCCGCCGGCGGCGCCCGCTCGAGCCATACCGGCAGCGGATCGCGTAACGGCAATTCGGGAGAGGCCGGAGGCAGCGGCACCGGCGGCGCCGGCGCGCCATGCTCGCAGCGCGCACCCCAAATCGGATCGGCAAGCTGCGCTTCGGGCGGGAACAGCGCTCGCAGCCGGGCGTACCAGCTTTTGGGAGCAGGCTCGCCCTTGTCGCGCGGGCCCAGTGCGCCGCCGACGAACAGCGCTTCCTCCGCGCGCGTCATCGCCACGTAAAGCAGACGCCAGTGCTCCTGCTCGTCGGCGCGGGCATTGGCCTCGATCTGCGCGGCGATGCGCCCCCGCTTCTCCGCCTTGGCCAGCGGCGGCAGCGGGATCAGGCGCTTTTCGTTAGCGGGATCGGGCAAGTCCAGCCCTCGCTCGCGCGCGGTCTCGGGATTGCCGGTGGCATCGGCAAGGACGACGATCGGCGCCTGCAGACCCTTCGATCCGTGAACCGTCATTACCCGCACCAGATCCCTGGCTCCGTCGGACTCGCGCTTGAGCTCGCCGTCGCCGGCATCGAACCAGGCAAGGAACCCGGCCAGGCTCGGGGTATCGGTGAGGACGTAGGCGCGCGCGGCATTGACCAGTTCGTCGATCGGGTCGTTGGCCTCAGCGCCAAGCCGAGCGACGAGCCGCCGCCGCCCCTCCCACGGTCCGACCAGCAGCCACTGCAGCAATGCGTCGGGCGCATCGTAATCGGCACGCGCGAGCAGCTCGCCGAGCCGCTCGCGCAGTGTCAGCACCTCGGGATCGGCCGAGGCGCGCAAGTGGTGCCACAGCCGCACGCCTTGCTGGCGCCAGCCATGCTGCAGCAGTTGCTCCTGGCTCCAGCCGACCAGAGGCGAGACCAGCAGCGCCGCCAAAGTGAGATCGTCGAGCGGCTGCACCGCGAAGCGCAAGGCCGCGACGAGATCCTGCACCGCCAGCGGCGCGCCGAGCCGCAACCTGTCGACACCCGCAACCGGCACCCCGGCGGCATGAAGCCGCGCCACGATGAGGCTCGCCAACTCCTTGCGCTGGCGCACCAGCACCATCACATCACCGGGGCGGGCCCGCCGGGTGCCGCCCTTGACCAGGGTGAAGCCGGGTCCGGTCTCGTCCAGCCAGTCGCGCACCTGCAGCGCGATGCGCTCCGCCATCTGCCGGTCGGGGCGCGAGAGCCAGTCGGGCGCGGTGCCCTCCTCGCCGTCCTCGACGTCCTCTTCCTCGGCTCCGGCGCTGACCGGCTGCCACAGCGCGACGTAGCCGGGGCGCTCCTGGCCGCGGTGCGGATCGATGCCATCGGTGATGCCGAAATTGGGGGGGCCGATCTCGCGGATCGCATTGTCGACGAATTCGAGCACCGGCCGCGCCGTGCGGAACGAGCGGTCGAGCCCGAGTTCGAGCAAGCGTCGCGGGCGCCAGTTGCTGCGCAGCATCACGGCGTTGTCGGCGGTTTGCGCCATCTCGCGCCGCACCCGTTCGGCCGCGCGGCGGAAGTTCTCCGGGCTGGTGCCCTGGAAGCGGAAGATCGCCTGCTTGTAATCGCCCACCACGAACAGCGTGCGCATCAGTTCGGCGTGCTGGCCTCCTTCGTATTTGGCCTGGCCTGCCCAGAACTCGCTCGCCATGGCGAAGATGATGTCCCACTGCGCGGCATTGGTATCCTGCGCCTCGTCGACGAGGATATGATCGAAGCGGCGGTCGAGCTTGTAGCGGATCCAGTCCGCCTGCGCCTGCTGCGAGAGCAGATGCGCGGCACGGCGGATCTGGTCGTCGAAGTCGATCAGCCCCTCGCGCTGCTTGGCCGCATCCCA
>Ga0070667_100001204_pt1 | contig 23534 bp, 22 predicted proteins | sample KBSS33metaG_FD_64659 | JGI IMG/M metagenome (GOLD analysis project Ga0070667, IMG submission 64659) | Switchgrass rhizosphere microbial communities from Kellogg Biological Station, Michigan, USA - KBS S3-3 metaG | ecosystem: Host-associated > Plants > Roots > Rhizosphere > Soil ... | reverse complement strand
GTTCCCGCTGACGCTGCGCTGGCTGGCACACGAGATCATGGGGTCGTCGAAGTCATTCGGCAAGCAGTTCGGCATCCCGCAAGACGTCATGCGACAGGCATTCTGGCGCAGCCCGCAGTCACGGAAGATCATGGCGAGCTTCTTCGACGAGACCCGTGCGCTCGCCGAGGAGATCGGGCTGATGAATCGTGTCGGACGCTGGATGTGGAAGCGCTGCGGCATCGCCGGTGAGACGGCCCGCTACCGCAGCGCCCCCAACCGCGAGGCACAGTTGATCGTCTGATGCCCCACGTCATCACGCAGTCCTGCTGCAGCGACGCGTCCTGCGTCTACGCCTGTCCGGTCAACTGCATCCACCCCACGCCCGACGAGCCCGACTTCCACACCGCCGAGATGCTCTACATCGATCCGGTGGAGTGCGTCGACTGCGGCGCGTGCGTGACAGCCTGCCCCGTCGACGCCATCAAGCACGACGGTTCGCTGGAACCGACCGAGAAGGTCTTCCTCGAGCTGAACGCTGACTTCTACAAAGAACCCCGGCCTCGTCCACTGCTGGCGCCGGTCGTCCCGGCGCTGCAGGTGCGCGCTCCGGGGGCCATCAGCGTCGCCATCGTCGGCTCCGGCCCGGCCGCCATGTACGCCGCCGACGAGGTGCTGACCATCCCGGCGGCGCGGATCCGGATGTACGAGCGTCTCCCCCGGTCCGGTGGCCTCGCACGCTTCGGTGTGGCGCCCGATCACCAGCGCACCCGCGCGGTGTCCCGGCAGTTCGACACCATTACCGCCGACCCGCGTCTGGAGCTGGTGACGGGGATCGAGGTTGGTGCCGACGTCACGCACCAACAGCTGCTCGCCGAGCACGACGCCGTCATCTACGCGGTGGGCGCCTCCTCGGACCGTCCGCTCGAGGTGCCCGGCGCCGACCTGCCCGGAGTCAGCTCGGCCACCCGGTTCGTCGCTTGGTACAACGGTCACCCGGACTTCGCCGACGCCACGTTCGATCTGTCGCAGCCGCGCGCCGTCGTGATCGGCAATGGCAACGTCGCACTCGATGTGGCCCGGATTCTCACCACCGATCCCGAGCGCCTCACTGCTACCGATATCGCGCCGCATGCACTGAAAGCCATGCGGCAGAGCAGAATCGAAGAAGTCGTGGTGGTCGGTCGACGCGGGCTCGTACAGTCCGCGTTCACGCTGCCGGAGTTGATCGGCCTGACGTCCATGCCCGACGTCGACGTCGTCGTCGCTGACAAGGATCTGGCCTCATTGCCGGACACCGACCCGCGCGCCCGCATCCTGCGCGACCTGCCGCGGCGGCCCGGCAACCGTCGCATCGTGCTGGAGTACCTACAGTCGCCCACGGCGATCCACCGCACCGCAGCCGGATTGGAAGTCGAATTCGCCCGCAACGAATTGGTGGCGGCAGCTGACGGCACCGCGAAGGTGAAGCCGACCGGGGACGTGCACACCGCCACCGCCGGACTCGTGCTGACGTCGATCGGGTACCGAGGACGGCCGGTGCCCGACCTGCCGTTCGACGACGCGCGTGGCACCGTCCCCAACGACCAGGGCCGGGTCGACGGCATCGCCGCGACCTATGTGACCGGCTGGATCAAACGTGGACCGACGGGGTTCATCGGCACCAACAAGTCCTGCGCGCAAGAGACCGTACGCAGCCTGGTGGCTGACTACAACGCGGGGTTGTTGGCCTGACGGTCCGCCAGCGCGGCGACCACGGCAACCAGCGGTTCGTCGCGGCTGACCTCGAACCCGATGGCCCGCGCGGCGCCGTCGATGACGTACCAGGTGAAGTCGGCCAGGTGCGCGATCATCTCGTCGCGGCTGTGCGTCGGCGCGGGGCTGCGGACCCAGGCGAACAGTGTCTCCTCGACCATGGTCACGATCGCCAGCGGGACGAGCTTGAACGCGCTGTCGTCGACGCCGATCGCCAACGTGATGGCAGCGATGATGCCGTCCGCGCGCTCGATGATGCGGAGCTTCAGCTCACCGACGGCGTCGAGCGTCTCGTCGCCCTCGAACGACGGGCCGTTGCGCGCGAACTCGTTCAGCCGCGGGTGGTCGATCATCCAGTCCGCGACCGCTTCGATGGTCCGGGTCAGGATCTCCCGCAGTGAGCCATCGGTGATGTCGAGCTTGCCGACGAGGATGGACCCGAAGTCGTCGATCAGGTACGACCGCACGCGCCGTTCGAGTTCCTCCTTGCCGGAGATCTGCCGGTAGATCACCGACTTCGCGACGCCGGCGCGCTTGGCGATGGCAGCGACGGAGATGTCGGCGCCGGACGGGCTCTCCTCCAGCAGCGCGATCATCGCCAGCAGGATCTGCGACCGGCGTTCGGCGTTGTGCTGCTCCCACCGCGCCTCGTAGCCGCTCACCGACGCGGGGTTCGGGGCCACAGACATGTGTCCAACGGTAGCCGGTGCGCTGTCATGTGACGCCCGCCACGCCCCGTCACACATTTCGGGGCTGCCTCGTCCAACAGATATGAACCAGACACCACGCATCGCGTCCCTGCCCCCGCAACGTGCCGGCCTGCTGACCCGGCTCATGTACCGCTATGCCAAGCGCGAGTTCGGCGAGGTGCCCGAACCATTCACGGTTGCGGCGCACCACCCACGTCTGCTGGTCGCGAACGCGGTCCACGAAACTCTGTTGAAGAGCGGCTCGAAGACGCTGCCCGGCTCCGTCCGCGACCTCGCCGTGTTCTGGACTGCGCGGACGGTGGGCTGCTCCTGGTGCGTCGACTTCGGCACCATGCTCATGCGCCTGGAGAGCCTGGACACCGAACGGCTCAAGATGATCGACGAGTACGCGACCTCACCGTTGTTCACCGACGACGAACGGGCCGCGATCGCCTACGCCGACGCGATGACCACCGATCCACACAACGTCACCGACGAACAGGTCGACGACCTGAAGCGCCGGTTCGGTGAGGCCGGTGTCATCGAGCTGACCTATCAGATCGGCGTGGAGAACATGCGGTCGCGGATGTACGCGGCGCTCGGCATCACCGAGCAGGGCTTCAGCTCGGGCGATGCGTGCCGGGTGCCCTGGGCAGAGTGATCGGAGGTCGCTGGGCACCCACACCTGGTACCAGAAGAAGTTCCCCGAGTACCCCACCGATCGCAAGGCGCTGATCCCGCGCGTCCTGTAGGACCGCTAGTCAGACTTCAGCGGCGACGCCGTGAACTTGTCCGGGTTCGCGATGTCCCACACCGCGACGACCTTGCCGTCGCGCACGGTCAGCGCGGTGACGCGCGGCAGCATCTCAGGATGCTCGCCGTCGGCCGGCAGGCCAGGGGTGTACGCGCCCAGCTCGCCGTTGATGAGCGCGAGTTGTGACGTCGACAACCACTGCGGCCCATACCGCCTGGCCAAGCCGAACAGGAACCGCGCCACCTTGTCGGCACCGACGATGGTGCGCGGCGCTGTGGGTGCCCGACGGTTGGAGTCGCCGGTGAACGTCGCGTCGGGGTGCAGCAGCTCGACGACGGCGGCCATGTCACCACTGGCGAGGGCGGCCATGAGCTTGCCGACGACCTCGTTGTGGCCGGCGTCCGGTGGCGGCGCCGGGGCCGCGGACACCGCGCGCCGGGCGCGGGACGCGAGCTGGCGGGCACCGGCGTCCGTCACGCCGAGCACTGACGCAATCTCGGTGAACGGCACCGCGAAACCGTCGTGCAGCACGAAGGCCACCCGCTGATCAGGTGTCAGCCGCTCCAGCACCACCATCGCGGCGAACCGGGCGTCCTCCCCTGCGACCACCGCGGCCAACGGGTCGGACGCGTCGAATCCCGTCACCACCGGCTCGGGCAGCCACTCACCGAAATACGCCTCGCGACGGTGTGCGGCGGACCGCAGCCGGTCGAGGCCGAGACGACTCACGACGGTCGTCAGCCAGGCGCGGGGCTCGGCGATGGCCTCGACATCGGCGCCATGCCACCGCAACCAGGCGTCCTGCACGATGTCCTCGGCGTCGGCGTACACGCCGGTCAGTCGGTAGGCGACCGACAGCAGATGCGGGCGCAGCCGCTCGAATTCGTCGGTGTCCTGCGCAGTGGTCACCCCACCAACCTACGACTCTCCGATTCGGGGCGGGGAACCGTAGCATCTTCTGGTCAATCACCCAGGATCAGCAGCGGGGAGCGTAGATGACGACAACTGCACCGGACATCATCGCCCGGGACAAAGGCCTCAAACGGGGCGCCCTTGGTCTGGTGTCCAGCGTGGTGGTCGGGCTGGCGTCGACGGCGCCGGCATACAGCCTCGCCGCGACGCTCGGCCTTGTCATCGCCACCAGTGGCACGCTGCTGGCCGGGGTGAAAGCCCCTGCGATCATGCTCATTTCGTTCGTACCGATGTACCTGATCGCCGTCGCCTACCAGGAACTGAACAAGGCCGAACCCGACTGCGGTACCACGTTCACCTGGGCGGCCCGGGCTTTCGGACCCGTCGTCGGCTGGCTGGGCGGCTGGGGCATCATCGCCTCCGACGTCATCGTGATGGCCAACCTGGCGCAGATCGCCGGGTCGTACTCGTTCACGTTCGTCGGTGACCTGGGCTGGCATTCGGCTGCCGGCCTGGCGACCAGCACGTTGTGGTCGACGGTCGCGGGCGTCATCTGGATCGTCCTCATGACGTACATCTGCTACCGCGGTATCGAGGTGTCTGCGCGGTTGCAGTACGTGCTGCTGACGGTCGAGGTCGTCGTGCTGATCGTGGTGTCGGTCGTGGCCCTGGTGAAAGTCTACACCCACCACGGGCACGCCTACTCGATCATGCCGTCGTGGTCCTGGTTCTGGCCTGGCGGAATGGATTTCGGCACGGTGATCGCCCCGGCGGTGCTGGCCACCATCTTCATCTACTGGGGTTGGGACACCGCCGTGGCATGCAACGAGGAGTCCGACGATCCGAGCCGCACGCCGGGCCGCGCCGCCGTCATCTCGACGTTCCTGCTGCTCGCCACCTACGCGTTGGTGACCGTCTCGACCATCGCGTTCGCGGGCGTGGGCACCGAGGGCATCGGACTGGGCAACCAGGACAACGCCAAGGATGTGTTCACCGCCATCGGGCCATCGTTGTTCGGCGACAGCGTGATCGGGAAGATCGGAATGCTGCTGCTGTCGGCATCGATCCTGACCTCCGCGGCCGCCTCGACACAGACCACCATCATGCCGACGGCGCGCACCACCCTGTCCATGGGCGTATACCGCGCGCTGCCACAGAGTTTCGCGAAGATTCATCGGCAGTACCTGACGCCGACCACCTCGACGATCGTGATGGGCGTGCTGTCGGTGCTGTGCTACGTGCTGTTCACCGCGATCAGTGCCGATCTGCTCACGGCCCTGATCGGTTCGGTCGGCCTGATGATCGCGTTCTATTACGCGCTGACCGGGTTCGCCTGCGCCTGGTTCTACCGAAAGACGTTGACCCGCAATACTCGCGACTTCGTGATGCGCGGTCTGTTGCCACTGGTCGGCGGCATCACGCTGTCCGTGGTGTTCGGCTACGGCCTGGTGCAGTACGGCAAGCCCGGCTGGCTCAAAGACGAAAACCACCACGACGTCACCATTTTCGGCTTCGGTGCGGTGGGTGTGGTCGGCGTCGTCGGATTGCTGCTGGGCGTGGTGCTGATGTTCGCGTGGCGCATCGCGCAGCCGGAGTACTTCCGTGGCCTGACGCTGCCCCGGCGCCATGATCTGGTGCTCGATACCCCGGCCTCCGGTCATTCCGTACCGGCGCATTTCGGGTTACCGGACTCCGGCGACATGCCCACGGTCATCGCGCCCGATCTGTCGAACCTGCCGCCGGGCGAAACTGCGGTGGACACGGCGACCGGCAAGGAATTCCGCCGCGACTGACGAATCCCGCTCAGCGGCGCACCGATTGGCGATACCGTCAACGCGTGCCGAACAAGCCGTCAATCAATCCGGTGCGCTGGACCCCGCCGCCGGTCGATGCCCTCCCCGACTTCCCGTCTGCCGAACTCACCATCGTGCCGATGCCCGGCGATGCCCCGGAGGACGTCGTCGCCGGCGCCGACGGCGCATTGTGGACGGGCCTGGTCGACGGCCGGATCGTGCGGGTCTCCCCCGACGGCGACATCCAGGTGGTGGCCGACACCGGCGGGCGGCCGCTGGGACTGCACGTCGCGCGCGACGGGCGACTGCTGGTCTGTGACAGCTACCGGGGGCTGCTGTCCCTGGACCCCGGCACCGGCGCCCTGGCGGTGCTGGTGCCCGACATCGATGGCCGGCCGCTGCGGTTCTGCTCGAACGTGACCGAAACCGAAGACGGCACAATCTATTTCACCGAGTCGACCAGTTCGTTCCACTACGAGCATTTCCGCGCCGCGATCCTCGAGGCCCGCGGTGACGGCGGCCTGTTCAAGCTGGCGACCGATGGCACCGTGAGCACGTTGCGCGACGGTCTGTACTTCGCCAACGGCGTCACCGTCACCGCGGACGGCAGCGCCCTGGTGTTCGCCGAGACGCAGGGCCGCCGGCTGTCGAAGTATTGGCTGTCCGGGCCGCAGGCCGGCACCGTCACTCCACTGGCGGTGAACCTTCCCGCCATGCCCGACAACATCTCGACGGGCGCCGACGGCCGGATCTGGGTCGCGTTCGTCGCCCCGATCAACGCCGCCGCGGAATGGCTCGCACCGCGGCCCACCATTCTGCGCCAGCTGGTCTGGCGGCTGCCGGACGCGCTGCAGCCGCAGATGCCGCTGGAGGTGTGGGTCGTCGCCTTCGACCCCGACAGCGGTGCCGCGGTCGCCGGCGTGCGCACCCGGCACCGTCAATTCGGACAGGTCACCGGAGTGGTCGAGCACGACGGGCGGCTCTGGATGAGCTCCATCGGCGTCCCCGCGCTGGCCCACTGCGCACTGCCCTGAACACTTGTCGAGCGTGTGGGAAAACGAGGAGATTCGGCCCGGAAATCGCGCCGAGCCCCACGCTCGACATTCCACCGTGAAATCACTCACGTAACTTCAACCCCAATTGTCACAGCGCGGCACCACGGAATCCGGTGGTCCGTCCCCTAATCTGACGACACCATGGCGACCACCCGATCCACGTCACAACGCGCTGCAGCCCTGGCAGCAGCGTTTTTCCTGACGGCCGCACCGGCGCTGGCCTACGCCGAACCCGACCCACCCGCCGCCGATCCGTGCCCGTACCGGGTGACCACGCCGCCGGCCGTCGACCAGTCCGAGGTACCCAAGGCCGGCGACCCACCGGCCCCGATCCCGGTGCCGGCCACGCCGCTCGGCGGGGACCTGATGGGCAGCTGCGGCATCGTCGCCGCACCGGACATGCCGCCACTGCCCGGTGACGTCTCAGCTGACGCGTGGATCCTGGCCGACCTCGACAACGGCGACATCATCGCCGCGAAGGACCCGCACGGTCGTCACCGTCCGGCCAGCATCATCAAGGTGCTGATCGCGACCCAGGCACTGCGCGAACTGCCCATCAACAAGCGCGTCACCGGCACCCCGGAGGACGCGGCAGCCGAAGGCACCCGGGTCGGCGTCGACGACGGCGGCGTCTACACCGTCAACGACCTGCTGCACGGCTTGCTCATGCACTCGGGCAACGACGCGGCGCACGCCCTGGCGATGCAGGTCGGCGGCATGGACACCGCGATCGGCAAGATCAACGACCTGGCCTCGAAGCTGGGCGGTCGTGATACCCGCGCCGCCACCCCGTCCGGCCTCGACGGCCCGGGCATGAGCACCTCCGCCTACGACATGGGCCTGTTCTACCGCTATGCCTGGCAGAATCCGACGTTCGCCTCGATCGTCGCGACGCAGAAGTACGAATTCCCCGGGCACCCGGCCAAGCCCGGCGAACCCGGTGACCACCCCAGCTACGAGCTGGAGAACGACAACAAGCTGCTCTACAACTACCCGGGCGCGCTCGGCGGCAAGACCGGCTACACCGACGACGCCGGGCAGACGTTCGTCGGCGCGGCCGACCGCGGCGGACGCCGCCTGGTCGCGATTCTGTTGCACGGCACCCGCGTTCCGATCGCACCGTGGGAGCAGGCCGCACGCCTTCTCGACTACGGGTTCGCCACCCCGCCAGGCACCAAGGTCGGCACGTTGATCGAGCCCGACCCGTCCCTCACCCAGCGCAAGCCCGACGCCAAGCATCCCGCGGCCGCGCAGGCCTTCGATGGCCTGCAGCCGGCCGACGCGGTGCCGATCCGCGTCGGCGTCGGCGTGGTCGGTGGCGCGGTGGTGCTCTCGCTGATGATGGCCGCCCGTTCGATCAATCGGCGCCCCCAGCACTCGAATCGGTAGAGACTGACGGGCGATGACGCTCATCTCGGCCGGGACGATGGTGCTCGGCGATTCCGTGTGCCGGCCCGGGTGGCTGGAGATCAGTGGTGACCGCATCGTGGCGTGCGGTAGCGGCGCCCCACCTCGGGGCGTCGACGTCGACTTTCCCGACGGGGTCGTGGTACCCGGCTTCGTGGACATGCATGTGCACGGCGGCGGCGGATTCTCCTACGGCACTGACGATCCCGACGAAGTAGCGCGGGCCGCCGAGTTTCACCGCGCCCACGGGACCACCACGACACTGGCCAGCCTGGTCACCGCGGCGCCGGAGGTCCTGCTGGCTCAAGTTCAGACCCTGGCCGACGCGGTACGCGACGGCGTCGTCGCCGGGGTTCACCTGGAGGGGCCGTGGCTCAGTTCGGCGCGTTGTGGTGCGCACGACGCGACGCAGCTACGCGACCCCGATCCCGCGGAGATCGATTCGGTGCTCGCCGCGGCCGACGGAGCCATCCGGATGGTGACGATCGCCCCGGAGTTGCCCGGCGCCGACGTCGCGATCGAACGGTTCGTCGACGCGGGAGTCATTGTGGCCGTGGGCCATACCGATGCCAGCTATGAAGAGACCAAGCGGGCACTGCAGCTCGGTGCCACCGTCGGCACGCATGTGTTCAACGGCATGCGTCCGCTGCACCACCGCGATCCAGGGCCGGCACTGGCGCTGCTGGAGGACACCCGGGTGACGGTTGAACTCATCGCCGACGGCGTGCACCTGCACCCCGCGCTGGTCCACCAGGTGGCCAGCACCGCCGGCTCGGACCGCGTCGCGCTGATCACCGATGCGATGGCGGCAGCGGGCATGCCCGACGGGGCCTACCAACTGGGCGGGCTCGACGTCGAGGTCAGCGGCTCGGTGGCGCGGCTGCGCGAGCGGTCCACCATCGCGGGCAGCACCGCGACCATGGACGCGCTGTTCCGCACGGCGGCAACGGGTTTGGAGCCCGCGTCGGATGCGGCACTGCGGCACTCCGTCGCGATGACGGCGACGACACCGGCGCGCACGCTGGGCCTCGACGACGTCGGTGTGCTGGGTCCGGGCAGGTCGGCCGATCTGGTGGTGCTGGACGAGAAGCTGCAGGTTCGTGCGGTGGCGAAGCGCGGCGTGTGGTCGGCGAGTCGGGGCGCACCAGCCTGACGACGACTTGTGGTGGCCAGATCCGAGCGCACGGAGAACACGCATACTCCCCGTGAGCACTACGTCGAATGTGTAGCTTTTGGTGCGGAATCTGCCGCGGCTTTGACTGCATAGTCGGCATAGGCCCGCTCTCCACGATGGTCGGCAGCCCAGCTGAATCCCCTCCACCCGCTGGGTACTTGACAAGCATTTGATCTCGGCGCCTTGAGTGCGAACTGAGGTCGCGAAAGTGCGAGTGAGCAGGTGCACAGATTCGCAGTCAATGCCAAAACCACGAGCCAACCGTCAAATCACCGTGAGCGGCAACGCCTTTCCCAGGTCGCGACGCGCGGCGATGGACATCCGCTGACGGCCCAGAGCCGGCCACGCCTGCACCGCGCAGAACGGCGCACACTGGTCCTGGCCGGCACGGGTGCCGACATGGACACAGCACTGCACCAGCCGCTCTTCGATCATGGTCGAGATGTCCATGAACGGTTTGACTGTGATGCGAACCACCCTCTCGCCCAACAACTTCCGCACCCGGTTCTTCCCGCCGGGCAGGGCCGACGAAGCGAGCGCCAGCAGGGTCGGCATGCCCAGGTCGCAGTTCTGGCAGATGGTTCGCCAGACATCGCCGATCCCGGGGTGCGACAGCGAGGACTGCTCCGATAGCAAGCCCAGCAGCGACTCCCGGACCGCCAGCTGCAGTTCCTGCGGCAGCTCGCTGTCGGCAATCCTGTTGGATACCAAGCCGAGCCGGTCCTTGAGGACGTCGTGCCCGATCAGCGACACCAGCGACCGCCATTGCCCGGAATCGTCGCGCAGCACGTAGCCGACCGAGCAGCAGTGCGGGTGCGAGCACGGCAGCGCGGTGAGGTCACGCCAGGTCACCAGGCCATCGGTCTGGGGGCCGAGCCTGCTGAGTACGCCGGTGTGGGTCAGCCGGTCGAGCGTGTCCAGGCTCCCCGAGCGCCCCGAGCCGAACTGCGGCTGAATGGTGACGCCGCCGACGTAGGGGGTGTCCAGCGCCAGCTGCACCATATCGCCGATCTCGTTGTCGTTGACGCCGAGCGCCGCGGCCATCACCAACGTCGTGAAAATCTGGCGCTCTGAAAGGCGCTGCAACACCTGCTGTTTCAGCCTGCGGAGGTCGCCGCCGCGGTGGTGCCGGTGCGCCTCCTCGGATAGCCCGTCGTACTGCAGGTACACCTCGACACGGTGCCGGTGGGCGCTCAGCAGCTCGAGCAGGGCATCATCCGTGGCGATCCGGATGCCGTTGGTATTGACGAGGATTCGCGTGATGGGCCGGCTGGTCAGCTCATCGAGCAGCTCGGCCAGATCGGGATGCAGGGTCGGTTCGCCACCGGAGAGCATCAGCACGTCCAGCCGCCCGTTCTCCCGGGCGAGTCGCTGGTCGACGTTGGCGAGCACCTCTGCGACCGGCACCACGTTGCGCAGATCGGGCGATGAGTCGGTGAAGCAGGTGGGGCATCGCAGATTGCAGACCTCGGCGATGTCTTGGAGCAGGATGCAGGTGTGCTGGGTCTGCATCTCGGGCAGCCCGCGCAGATAGGCGGACGGGATCGGATCGAAATTCCCTGCCACATCGGGCATGTGCGCCTTGGTCGGGGCGGTCCATTCCTCCAGATACGACAGAATCTGGGGGCTCTCGTCATACAACGTGCTCACCAAGCCGTGCGCCGGACATCCCCGTTCCAGCCACACTCTTCCGTCACACTCCACGAGCCGCCCGGACAGCCGCGCCACGTCGCTCAGCGGCCGTTCGGGGGCCTCGTGGTGGCAGTGCGGGCAGTAGGCCGTGACGTAACGGAGTATCCGGTCCCCGCGCAGACCCATCCCCGCCGTCATGTGTACATCGCGGGGTTCAGGCCGGTGCAGTAGCCGACGGTCAGGATCGAGGTGAGCGCCCAGCCGATCATCAGGCCAAGACCCAGCCCCTTGGACCCGGGGTTACCCGTCTGCCACAACGCATAGCCACCCCCGAAGGCGAGGAGGGCCAGCAGCGCGGCCCCGAAGGCCAGCAGCACCTTCTGCTGATCGGCGAGCATCACCGTGAGGAAGCCCACGCCGACGTTCAGCACCGGAAAGAGGATCACCCCGCAAACCACACCGCCTCCCGAGATCGCCTTGGGGTTCGGCGGTGGATAGCCGTACTGGGGGTGCTGGGGATACGGCGGCGGATATTGGGGGTATTGCAGGTACGGGGGAGACTGCGGATGCTCACCCGGCGGCACGCCGTTGCCGGGCTCATCGTCCGGGTAGTCAATTGGCGGTTCGGACACGGTCACCCTCCCTGTCGGCCGACGCGATCCGGTAGTAGCCACGGCAATGGCCGCGCCAGACCCGAAGCGCCAGCAGCCCCATCGATGGCAGCAACACCCATTGCGGCCGCGTCAGGTCCAGCCACACCGTCTCGTTGGCACGCACGAACTCCACGAAGAAGCGGAACACGGCGTAGGCCGCCACGTAGATGACGAACAACTCGCCGGGATGTGTGATTCGCGGCCGCAGCCACATCAGGACGGCGAAAGCCGCCAACTGGAAAACGATTTCGTACACGAACGATGGGTGCATGGCCAGCCCGGCCACACATCCCGGGCACTCGGGGGTACTCGCCGGCGCATGTATCCCCCACGGCAGCGACGTCGGGCGGCCGGGCGCTTCCGTCAGCAGGCAACCGATCCTCCCGACCGCCATCCCCAGGGCGACCGCGGGAGCGAACAGGTCGCCGGTCTTGCCGCGGTACCCGCCGAGCCGCTTGGCGATCAGCACGCCCACATAGGCGCCGAGGAGTCCACCAATGATGCTCTTGGAGCCGTACTCCCACGCCTGCGCGATGGTCGGGTTGGCACTGAAATCGAGGTGGCGTGTCAACCCTGACGCGCGCATCCCGATCGCACCACCGACCAAGGCGCCGGTGACGGCCACCAGCGATTGTTCGTTCACCGCGCCGCGGCGCCGCGCTTCGTGGACGAACACGAGCACCGCGGCCAGCACGCCCAGACCCACGAAAAGACCGTGCACCGGCACCTGCACCGGTCCGATGTGCCACTGGGAGACCGCTGGGATCACAGTGGCAAACCTACCGGCCGCAGCGTCAGTGCACGATGATCCCGCGAATGTTCTTGCCCTCGCGGAGATCCTGGTAGCCCTGGTTGACCTCTTCGAGGGTGTATCTCGTGGTCACGAGATCGTCGAGTTGCAGCTGACCGTCGTTGTACAGCCTCAGTAGCCGGATGATGTCGTACTGCGGGTTGGCGGAGCCGAACAACGAGCCGCGAATGGTCTTCTCGAACAGAGTCAGTTCCAGGCCCGAGACGTGGATCGTCAGCTTCTCCGGGTTGGCCATCCCGATCACGACGACCGTCCCGCCCTTGCCGATGGCGCTGAATGCCGATGTGACGACATCCTCGTCCACCGTTCCGACGCAGATGATGGCCTGGTCGGCGCCCTGTCCCCAGGACAGTTCGTTGATCTTCTCGGCGGCCGCCTCCGCACTCGCAAACACGTGTGTCGCACCGAATTTCAGGGCGGTGTCCCGCTTGAACGCCACCGGGTCCACGGCCACAATGTACTTCGCGCCGGCGTGCGCGGCGCCCTGGACGGCGTTGATGCCGATGCCGCCGATGCCGTAGACGACGGTAATGTCGCCCGGCCGGACATTGCCCGCATAGGTGGCGCCACCCCACCCGGTCGGTACGCCACAACCTACGAGCACCGCGGTCTCCAGCGGCAGCCAGTCATCGACCTTGACCACCGAGTGCTGCGAGACGGTCGCCTGCTTGGCAAACGTCCCCAGCATGCACATCGCACCGAAGTCCTTACCGCCCTGATGGAAGCGGAACGAACCGTCCGGCATGGAGCCCTCGAGAATCGTGGCTCCCATGTCGCACAGGGCCTGTCGCCCGGTCGAGCAGTAGCGGCAGTGGCCACAGCTCGGAATGAAGCTGCACACGACGTGGTCACCCGGCTTGACCTTGGTGACGCCCGGGCCGACGTCCTCGATGATGCCGGCGCCCTCGTGTCCACCGACGATGGGATAGCGGGGTGGGAGGTCACCGTCGGACAGGTGCAGATCGGAGTGACACAGCCCCGCGGCGGTGTAGTTGATCAGCACTTCACCCGGCCCCGGGCCGTCGAGATCGAGTTCCATGATCTCGAAGGGCTTCCCCGGCTCCAGCAGGACGGCTGCAGTGGTCTTCATCGTTCTTCCTTGTGTGGTCGGAACATGTTTGGTGAAAAGGTTTTTCGTCGAAGTTCGGGGGTCGCGGGCTGGCTACCAGGGCAGCTTGACGACCAAATGGCTCGCCCGGTGCGACGTCACACCGGCCCGCAGATGTGCATCCCCGGCGCGGGCGGGACCGAGGACGCGGCCGAGGAACTCGACCTGGTCGGCGAGCACCCGTGGGTGCCAGGGCTCGGTGAAGGCCTGGAAATGGTCGATCGGGTACTCGCAGAGATGCGCCAGATACCCTGCCTTGCGCGCCGCCCGGCGTCCGGCCTCCGGCGGTGCGACGGTGTCGTTGGTGCCGACTTGCACCAGGATCGGGCACGCCAGGCGGCCGGCGTACCTGATGGGCCGGTTCAATCCGGCTTCCAGGGCGGCGCGGGCACAGATCTCGTTGCGCCAGGTCGGGCCGGCCGCGGCGCCGAATTCCACGGCACCGGGGGCGGTGACGAACGCCGTCGCTCCGGGTTGCCCGACCGCGGGCAAGGTGTGCGGCGCGCGGCCGGTACGAGCACGGACGACATCACGCAAGCCGTGTCCGGTCAGCCGCGCCAGCAACCCGACGCCGCCGTGCCGCGCAAGTTCGGCCAAGGTGGCCCGTCCGTCGACGGCGGGATTCATCGCGACGACGGCGGCGACACCCCGATCCTGCGCCGCGACGGCCACCGCGTGACCGCCACCATACGAATAGCCCCACACTGCGGTCCGATCTCGGTCGACGCCGGGCAGGTTCCGCGCGGCGGCGAGGGCGGCATGCAGGTCCTGACGCTGACGACGGACCGAAATATCTTGGCGGGGTTCGCCTTCCGAGTCACCAAAGCCACGGTAGTCGAAGACCAGCACGTCGATCCCGGCAGCGGCGAACGGCTCGGCGAAGCTGAGCAGCCCGGTGTCACGCGTGCCACTGAAGCCGTGCGCCAGCACCACACTGGGCCGGCCGGCAACACCGGTCAGCGCATCAGTCGCGGCCGGCAGATGCCAAGCGGCGCAACGGACGCCATGGCTGTAGAAGTAGAGCTGCTTCATGTACAAACTCCCCTACGACGCGTACGCGACGGACTTCACGGACGAGAACCGCAGGCCCGGGTCCTCGATGGGACCGTTGCGCAGCCGTTCGGCATCCATCTCGTAGGCGTGCTTGACCAGCCATGAACCGCTGTCGCCGCTGCGGGGGAACTGCTGGATGCCGCGCTGCACATAACCCGACGACAGATCCATCAGCGGCCCACGCTCCATCTCGGGGTTCTCCGGCACCGGGACGACGACGTCGTGTCCGTGGGTGTCCATGTGGTCCAGCAGGCGGCAGAAGTGCTCGCAGACCAGATCGACCTTGAGGGTCCAGGCGATGTTGGTGTAGCCCATCGCGAACGCCATGTTCGGCACGTCGGAGACCATCATCGCCTTGTACACCGTGTGATCCGGCATGTTGAGCACCTCATCATCGACACTGAGCGCGATCTTGCCGAACAGTGACATGTTCAAACCTGTTGCGGTGACGATGATGTCGGCCTCCAGTTCCTGGCCGGACCGCAGCCGGATACCGCGCTCGGTGAACTGCTCGATCTCATCGGTCACGACCGAGGCCTTGCCGGACGCGAAAGCCTTGAAAAGATCGCCGTCGGGCACCATGGCCAGGCGCTGCTCCCACGGGTTGTAGCGCGGCGTGAAATGCGTGTCGACGTCGAAGCTCTTGGGCAGCTGGCGGGCGACGTTGGCGATCAACAGCTTTCGCATGAGCTTCGGATACTTCTGGCACAGTTTGAACAGCCCACGTGCCGTCGCGATGTTCTTGCGGCGCACGATCGGGAAGGCGCGCTCGTGGCCGAGCACCTTGTTCAGCGCGTTGGTGATCGGGTCAGCGGCCGGCACCGACAGCACGTAACTCGGGGACCGCTGCAGCATGGTGATGTGGCCGGCCTTGTCTGCCATCGACGGGATCAGCGTGACTGCCGTTGCGCCACTACCGATCACGACGACCTTCTTGCCGGCGTAGTCCAGGTTCTCGGGCCACAGCTGCGGATGGATCACCTGACCTGCGAAGTCGTCCTTGCCCGGGAAGTCCGGGATGAAGGGCTTCTCGTAGTCGTAGTACCCGGTCCCCAGGAACAGGAAGCGGCCGGTGAACGTCGTCGCCGCATCGCCCTGTCCGGTGGTGACGGTCCACCGTCCCGTGTCCGAATCGAAGTTCGCGTTCTGCACGCGATGACCGAAGCGGATGTGCTCGCCGATGCCGTTCTCGTCGACGGCCTGCTGCAGGTAGTCGAGGATGATGTGGCCGTCGGCGATCGACTTGCGGTGTGTCCACGGCTTGAAGCCGAAGCCGAAGGTGGGCATGTCGGAGTCCGAGCGGATGCCGGGGTACTGGTGCAGGCTCCAGGTGCCGCCGATCGCCTCACGCCCCTCGATGATCAGAAACGACGTGCCCGGGCGATTGGCCTTCAAGTGGTACGCCGCACCGATGCCGGAGATGCCGGCGCCGATGATCAATACATCGACGTCGCGCGTCTGCGACCGCTGTGTTGAGGTGACTGACACTGTGGCTCCTGACGGGTGGATGGCTTTTTGTGATGACACTCACGTTATGGATGCGATAAGCCCCATGACAGGTGCGGCCGCCCTGTCCTCACCATCCGATATGTGCAGGCGCATACTTCGTTGATGGCCGCAGAGACACCGTCGCCCGAGGTCATCAATCTCATGGGCGACGTCGCCGAACTGATGCTGGCCGAGCTCGACGACCTGGTCGCCGAGATGGACGCCGCCGAAATCGAGCTCTCCCCCGCCGCCGGCTCCGATGCTGCCGTCCTGGCGGACACCTCGGCCAGTAACCGCGCCAACGCCGCGCGAGTGCTGTCGACGTTCGCGCGCCGCGAGGCCAAGATGGCCCCCATCGACATCCCGCCCGAAGCACTCGACGTCGCCCGCACGATCGCGCGTCGCGGGATGGACCTCGATGTGCTGTTCCAGTCCTACCGGCGCGGACAGAACGTGGCGTGGCGCCGCTACATGGCGCACGCCACCCGGCTGGTGCCGGTCGGCCCACTGCTGCTCGAACTACTGGAGGCGTCCTCGCAACGGCTGTTCGAGTATGTCGACCACGTGCTCGGGTGCGTCATCCTCGCGGCGCAACGCGAGCGCGAAGAGGTGCTCGGCGGCGCCATCGCCCGCCGCGCCGAGACCATCCGGCTCATCCTCGACGGTGCCGCAATCGATGCGGCGCGAGCCGGCGAGAGGCTGGGGTACGACCTCCGCCAGCGCCACACCGCGCTGGTGCTGTGGACGCCACCGCACGGCGATGTGCAGGGCGCGCTCGAATCCGCCGCGGCGACGCTGGCGCGGGCCGCGGCGACCCGTCCACCGCTGACGTTGTCGGTCGGCCCGTCGACGTTGTGGGCATGGCTGGGCAGCAGCGCCGAGCCCGCGGTCGACGCATTCGCCGGCGCCATCGGGCAGGCGCAGAACCACATTCGCGTCGCCGTGGGGCCGACGCAGCCGGGTATCACCGGCTTTCGCCGCTCCCACGAGGCGGCGCTGTCGATTCAGAGTCTGCTGGCCGGACACCCCGGTGGCGCGCGCGTCGCCCTCTTCCGCGACCTCGAAGTCACCGCACTGGCGGCCCAGAACACCAACCGCGCAGCCGAATTCGTCGCAGCAACCCTGGGTCCGCTCGCCGAAGACGCGCCGGCGGCGGCCCGCCTGCGCGACACCCTGCGGGTGTTCCTCGACGAGGCCGAGAACGCTCCGCGCGCCGCCACGCGGCTGCACACCCACCGCAATACCGTCCTGCAGCGGGTGGCGCGAGCGACCGAATTGCTCGGTTATCAGCCGGGTGAGCGGCGGCTCGCGATGGAACTCGCGCTGGAACTGGCGCACCAGCTCGGCCCCCGGGTGCTGGCCGCGGCGCCGCCGGGCGCCTAGCGGTCACGTTGTCGGCAGCGTCACGTCCAGCCGGAATCCGCCGGGCACGTGGGCGGCGGACACCTGCCCGCCGTGTGCCTCGACGATGCCCCGGACGATGGCCAGACCGATGCCGGCGCCCGAGCCGTCGGCCTCCGGGGTGCGGGCCTGCGTGCCGCGCCAGCCCATGTCGAACATGCGCCCGAGGTCGTGGGATTGGACGCCAGGGCCCTGGTCCAGCACGGTGAGCACGATCCGATCGCCGTCCAGGTGGTGGGCCGACACTTGGATCTCGGAATTCTCCGGCGCATGCCGAATGCTGTTGACCAGCAGGTTCGCCACCACGCGCGACAGCTCGCCGGGATCGGCATACAGCACCTGATCGGTCATTTCCGCGTGAGTGATGGTGATGCCGCGGGTGGCCGCGAGGGCCTGCAGGTCGGACACGACATCGGACACCAGGTCCAGGAGCACCACGGGCTCCTTGCTGAGCTTGAGCATGCCGCTCTGAATCTTGGACAGCTCGAACAGCCCGTCCACCATGCCGTTGACGGCATCCACCTGATCGCGGATCTGACGGATGTAGTCCGCCGGTTCGTCGACCACGCCTTCCTCGAGCGCCTCGGCCATCGCCCGCATGCCGGCCAGCGGCGTGCGCAGATCGTGCGACACCCAGGCAACCAGCTGACGGCGCGACGCGTCGAGCTGTTCGACTTCGGCGCGGGCCGCCGCCAGTTGCGTGGACGACTGCGCGAGCCGGCTCGACAGTTCGGCGAATTCCCGGGAACTGTCGACGTCCGCGGTGACCACTTCGCCGCTGCCGATCTGTCGGGCCGCGTGTTGCAACCGGGCCAGCGACCGTCGTAGCCGGCGCAGCATGAACCCGGCGGCGAGGCCGGCCATGAGTGCGGAGATCGCGATCACCGACAGCAGCACCTGTAAGTCGTGCGACGACAGGTACATCTCGATCGAGATCGCCACGGTGGACGCAACGATGGCGACGATCGTCGCGCAGATCAGGGCCGTCACCTGCGCGCCGATGGATCCACGCCGATTGAGCTGCATGATGAGGACGGCCGCACCGGTGGCCACCGATGTACAGATCAGGGCCGTCACCGCGATGATGAGGAGGTCCATTGCGCCGAGGATCATGACGACCGTCCCGACGGCGTGAATCGGTACCCCGTACCCCACTCGGTGCGCAGATATGTGGGATCGCGTGGGTCCGCTTCGATCTTCTCGCGGAGCCGCCGGATGTGCACCGTCACCGTCGATGCGTCGCCGGCACTCCAGCCCCACACTTCACGGAGCATCTCGTCGCGCGAAATGACGCGGTCGGGATTCTTGAGGAGAAAGAGCAGGAGTTCGTATTCGCGTCCGGTCAACTCGACATCCGCACTGCCGCAAGTGATCCGGCGCATCGTCGGGTCGATCCGAAATCGGCCGACCACGAAGGGCGCAAGCGGTGACTGCTGGGAGACCCTGTGCCGCAACAGCTTCGAAATACGTAGTTGCAGCTCACGGAGCGCGAAGGGCTTGGCCAGGTAGTCGTCGGCACCGAGTTCGAGGCCGTCGATCCGGTGCCCGCTCGCACCGAGCGCGGTCAGCATGATCACCGGAACATCCGACCGGGTGCGAATCTCGCGCAACAGGTCGTCACCGGACAATCCCGGCAGCATGCGATCGAGCACGAGTACGTCGGGCGCGGAGCGTTGCACCGCGTCCCGTGCGCTTTCCCCGTCGGCGAACTCGTCGATCCGAAAACCTTTGGCGCGTAGGTACGCCGCCACCGCGGCACGCACCCGTTGGTCGTCTTCGACCAGCATGACGCGCGCGCCACCGCCGTCGTCGGAGCTCACCGGCGCACCCACATCGCACCTCTCATGCTGCTGAGCCTAGACAGCCGGCCGGGCATCGGGCCGTTTCTTACGGTTCTGAAAGCTTTGTCGAATGGCCGTCGGGCACTCCTTAGTTTCGTCGGCGACGGGGTGATCGGCACCCCACGACGCTCGAAGGAGTTCCACATGGTCATCAAGCCGATCGCAGCGACAGCGGCTGCGGTGTTCGCTCTGACCCTCACCGCGTGCGGCGCGAACGAGATGAAGTCGGCCGGTTCGTCCAGCCCCGCCATGTCGTCCGCCATGACCTCCGCCATGACCTCCGCGATGGCCACCGCGAGCTCCGCCGCTCGGATGGGTCATTTCACAGGCCTGAACGGCAAGCACGTCGCAGGCACGGCAACCGTCAACGGCATGAATCTCGAGTTCACCGACTTCTCGTCGGATGAGGGCCCGGACCTGCACGTGTACCTGACGAAGGGGTCCACCGAGTCCGATGTCGCGGCAGGCAAGGAGATCGCCGCCATCAAGTTCGACCAGGCAGCGCAGTCATTCCCGCTCACCGGCATCGACACCATGGGGTACACCACCGTCGTCGTCCACTGCGACAAGGCCAAGGCAGTCTTCGGCGCTGCCTCACTCATGTGATGACCGATCTGATGACCACCCGCGCACCCGCCACGCGCGATCGCGCCGACCTGGCCGCGTCGATACTCTTCGGCGCGGTCCGGGTCGGACTCGGACTGCTGTGGCTCCACGAGGGCTACGTGAAGCTGCGGGCACACTTCGGCAGCGCCGACATCTTGCTCGTCGTCGACGGCGCTTCGGCGAATTCGCGTGTGCCGGAATACTTTCGCTTCGTCGCCGAGCACCTGCTCCGGCCGACGGCACACCTGGCCGGCGTCGTGACACCACTGACCGAGGTGGCACTGGGTCTGGTTCTGGTTCTCGGCGTATTCAGCATGCTGTCCGCCACCGCATCGGCGGGATTGCTCGCCGTCTACTGGAGCTCGGACCAACTCATCGCCCAATATCCGGTCATGGCACTACTGAGCGTGGGCGTCATTGTCGGACAAGGGTATTCGAGCCACTGGTCGATCATGACGCTGGTGCACCGGCGACCGGACCGCGAAGAGAAGAGAAGGCCTGACGGCTGCTGACCGGGATCAGAGCTTTCCGCTGCGCAAGTCTTGGCTGCTCTTCAAAACGGCCGAGTCCAGACTCCAGTTCTCGGGCTGGACCCGCTCCCACAGACTGCCCTTCCCGGTTGCTCTGCCGAGTTCGTCCTCGCGCCTGAACCATTGCTCGGCGGTGCGAATCCGGTTGGGGTGGATGTCGTCCAGCAGCGCGTAGTTGCGCTTGATGACGCCGTCTTTCCACAGCCGCCAGAAGCCGGTGAAGTTCTGTCGAAATGTCATGGTGCTCGGATCATTTGGGTCCGCGTTGTAGCCGGCAGGACTGTCAGCGACGCCGCCGAGCGGCCCCCGCCAGTAGGCGTCCATGTCCGTGTCGACGTATCGGGCGGGATGTCCGGTGACGGTTTCGAACGCCCGGGCAAGGTCGTGATACGAGATGTGGTCAATGGCTACTTCGAGGTCAATGCCGTTGGCACGGTCGGCGTTATCGAAGAGCCAGCGCACGTAGTAACCGCAATCCTCAAGTGAGACATGGGGCACTGCGCCGTCGCCGAGTGGCACCCGCCAGGTGACGACGCCGTCCTCCACGCTGGGCGCCATGGGAGTCAGGGGCGAGATCGCCATCTCGATGTACGGCCCCGACGTGAAGATGGCGGCGCCCATCCGATCCGAATTCGCCTGATTCTGCAGCAGGATCCATTCGGCAATGCGCCCCTTGCCGTCGTAGTGGCCGACGCGGTACTTGGAGTCGTAATTCGCTTTCTTGAGCCCGTAGTCGAGGTTTCCGTATACGAAGAACTTGATGCCTTCTTCGATGGCGATCTCGTATGCGCGTATCGCCCAATACATCTCGGTCTTCTCGCCGGTGTTGAATCCGTCGATGTTGACGAATGCACCGTCGCACCCACGAAAGCCCTCTCTCAGCACGGTTTCATCGGCGAAGGTGCCTTCGAGGGCCGAGACGTTTCCGAGTTCGAGCAACGATTTGGCCCGCGCACTCGTGGCGTCTCGAGTGAGAAATCGAACGGAGTACTTCCCGTCGGCGACGAGCGCGCGGGCGACAGGCAGACCCTGTGCCCCAGTCGCACCGATCATGAAGATCTTCGAAGCGGGATGTGACATGACAGCTTCTCCTTATGCTGTATATACAACATTCGAACATCGGCAAAAGGTCGACCTCACCAATTTCTAGCCGCCGGGCGCCAGACCGACGCTGGCCGCGAGCGATCGCACCGCCTTGACGCCGCCGACCCCCAGGAGGTCGGCGGCCTCCTGCTGCGCCATTCGCCATGCCGGCATCACGGCCTCGATCTTCTTGCGACCCGATGCGGTCAGCGCGACCTCGCGCACTCCCTTGGCGTTTGCGGACACCGCTTCCACCCAACCGTGCTTCATCAACAGACCGAGGTTGCGACTGACAGTCGACCGCTCGAGCTGCAGCACCTCACCGATCCGCGCCGGCGAGGTGGGACCCATCTTCCCCAGCGCCGCCATGAGATTGACCTGGGCGATGCTGACGCCGTGCTCTTCGAGAGCGTGGTCGTACAGGCTCGTCACGGCTCGGCCGAGCATCCGAACGCGGACCGCCAGGCAATTACCGACAATCTCGTCGACAGCGGCGTTGAGCATGCGACTATTGTTGCATATACACCATTGCAGAGCAACGCACCGCCGCCGAGCTAGCCCCTGCGGCGTCGCACCAACCGCGAAACGCCCAACCCACCAAGCAGACCCACCGCCGCACCGACGGCGGCGCTACTCGCGTCGACGCCCTCCCGTTCGCGATAGCGAGTGACGATCGCGGCCGGTCCCGGCGGCGCCACAGGCGCCAGCGCCATGGTGTCCCGCGCCGTGGCCGCCCACGCCGTCGAGAACAGGACCAGACGGGACGTGACGTAGGCGAACACCATGAGCCCCAGCACGGGACCGAACGTCGCACCCGCCGGCCCGTGCATGACGGTCCGCAGGTAGATCGACGCCACCTGCTTGAAGAGTTCGAAGCCCACGGCCGCGATCAGCGCGGCGCGGGCCGAGCTGTGCAGGCTGACCTTCTCACGCGGGAGCCGCGCGATGATCCAGGTGAACATCAGCCACGCCACGGCGAACGACACTGCGATCGACGCCACCCGCAGCAGCGCATTGAGGCCCGGTACATGGCCGACACCGAACCAGTGCAGCACCGTCGTCATCAGCCCGGTGTCGCCCAGCGCGGTCAGACCGATCGTGACGACGATGGCCACGAATGCCGAGACCAGCGCGAGCAGATCCGACAACTTGGTGCGCGCCCAACCGTCGGGCTCGCTCGGCTGCTCCCACATCTCGGTCAGCGCTTTGCGCAGGTTCGCCATCCAGCCCAGGCCGGCCCACGCCGCGGTAGCCAGACCGATCACACCGACAGAGGTGCGCGATTTCACCGCGGAGTCCATCAGCCCGACCAGCTGATTACCGAAGTCTCCGGCGACCGCCGACCGGATGTGCCCTTCGAGTTCTGCGAGTAAGTCAGGACGGGACGCCAGCACGAAGCCGCCTGCCGCAAAACCAACCATGAGCAGCGGGAACAGCGCGAACACCGTGAAGTAGGTGATGCCGGCGGCGTAGAAGTCGCCGTTGCAGTCCTGGTAGCGGTCCTGGGCCCGCATGATCCGATCCAGCCACGGATGCCGCTGACGCAGTCGGTCGAGCAGGCCCGGCTGGTCCGAGTCGGTCATTTCGGCAAACCCCCTTGTTTGCCGGAAAGCCTAGTGTGCGACGCCTCGAGTGTCCTGGTGCGGCGTCCGCAACGTCAGCGCAGCCGCGGCAGGAAGCCCAGCCGGTCGTTGACGCGCTGCAGCGTCTTGAACGCCACCTGCTCGGCGCGCTCGGCGCCCGCGGCCAGCACCGACTCCAGCTCGGCCGGGTCGTCGAGCAGCTCGTCGACCCGGTTCTTGATCGGCGT
>Ga0070667_100001202_pt1 | contig 23557 bp, 22 predicted proteins | sample KBSS33metaG_FD_64659 | JGI IMG/M metagenome (GOLD analysis project Ga0070667, IMG submission 64659) | Switchgrass rhizosphere microbial communities from Kellogg Biological Station, Michigan, USA - KBS S3-3 metaG | ecosystem: Host-associated > Plants > Roots > Rhizosphere > Soil ... | reverse complement strand
CTCATTGCACGACTGTTGCAACGATGGAAAGAAATTCATGATGTCGCAATACTTGCTCCTGATATCAAAGGTTTACCAGGGGTTGAGATGCTGACACATGTATTTTTATTATCGGAAAATCGTGCGGATTTAGCAAGTGCGTTCACAACACATAAAACAAACAACGTATCTGCGACACAATCTCAGAAATTTTCGCAACTGATTGAAAAATGCTCACGTACAAGTAAATTGCAATGGAAAATGTGAAAAACAAAAAACAAAAAAAAACAAAAAAATGTTTTGGGTTAGTTATAATAGTGCATATGCAAAAGAAGAGTTACTTTTCATGCTTTCCTCTTATGCAACATACCCTCCAGAACTTGTTGTTTCTGCTGCTGTCGCACAACAACTTGAGAAATTTTTTAATAATGCAAAAGATGCATATATAGTATTTGGTGATGATCTTAACGCAATATTGTATTTTCATGTTAGGAAAAAGGCATTTCTTGACCTTGATTCAGCGTTGTCTTACTTGTGGAAAGCAGTTTTAACACTTCCAGAACAACGTTTATTTGCGACATATATTATGCAAACATTACATTCCCTTCAATTTACACATGCAAGATTCAAAAAACCAATTGTGCGCGATGGTTTTATGAGCGAATTAATAAATGCTATAGTAGTAAGTTTTCGTGAAGAACCTGTTGTTGCGATTGTTGATAGTAAATCACGTATTGATATTGAGCCACGTGCAGTGACACCACTTCCTCCCATAATATATGATGTTGTTTTATATTGGAACAATGCTATTATACCCGCTCGTTGGCGCAGTGCCGAAGACGCCACGTTACAAGAAAAAGATACAGAAATACCAAGCCATAATGAACCAGGGCAAAAATTCTTTTATTACAAACATCTCTTAGATTATTGGCGTGAAGAATATGGTATTCCAGAAGGTCGTGATTCTTTAGTTTGGCGTGAGGATGAAGAAGGACAAATTAGTAATCTTACAAACTATTATCATCTAACCTTTACAAGGATGATTGTTGACAAGCCAGGACTTTCGCCTGAAGCAATTGCATGGATTCAAAATACCAAAGATAAAATGTCTCATGTCGAATATAATGCGCACAAAGCTAAATTAATTGCATTGTATTGGGATTATTCCATGTATTTTGCAACCAACTTTAATTCAAAGTATGCTTTTTTATTTGCACATGCACAATTTTGGAGACTCTTTCATTGGCTGTCACTTACTTCACGATCATGATTTTGTGTGGTTTTTTTTTGTTTTAAGAAATTTTCTGAGTTAGGCATTTGGAAAGTTTCGGGTCATGCAACAGTGCACGCAACAACGTATCCGTACACATATTGTTAGTGCATGCGGCAACGATATTAGATAGTGGGTCGGTGTTAAACTTTTTGAACGCAGCATTGCACTCGCTCGTTGTTTTCGTTCTTCTTTTGGTTTTCACAGATTGCCAAAGCAATAAAATACGAGCAACTTCACCCAGGTTTTTGCTTACACTCCAGGTGTCAAAACTCTTTTGTTCCACAATGAGATTAAAAATCCGTTCCGTTTTTTTGATGTTTTCTCCATTCCATTGTGCAACAAACGATTTGAGCGTTTTTGCAATTGTCTTGTCCGAACTTGTTTTCACTTCGGCAACAAATCTCACAAGCTCGCTTTTGTAGTTTGTTTCCATATTGCTTAACGCATTTGTTTGGAGTGTACTCAGCCTTCCGCTACACGTACCCGTCTTCTGAAGGAGTTTCTCTTTTGAAACAAACATAAAAAATTCTGTTAGTATCAAAGTTAAATTAGCATCAATGGCGGCAGGTACACAGATCGTCTGAGTATCTTTACACACTGTTCGCAACACTTTCGAAAACGAAAGGTCACTAGGAGATTGCATAACCTGTTGTGCAAAAATTGCGCTTGCAAAAAAACCTACATTATCAATAAACAGTTGTAATCCAGCAATCATTTCGTTGAGGTGAAATACATTAATGAATTCTGTTAGTCCTGCGGATTGCAGCAAATTGCGAAAGTTTTCTATGGCACTCAAATGAGTCTTAAGAATATGGAGTTGCGATAACAATTCTTTCGTTTGCTCGTTTGCAATATAAGCTGCTAAACTACTGGAAAGAATGGAAAGTGCAACAATGACATTAATAAATTCCACATAATGTGATCGAACTGCAGGATCAAAACGATCGTGTTGGGCAATTAATAATGTACTGTGCGTCATTGCATTCAAATTAGTAATGTGAAGTTCACACAATCGCATAAGGGCATCATTAACATCTTTCCACCCAGATGCATTGTTGCCATTTGCTGTTCGTGGTCCAAGATTTGAACATGTCACTTGTGCAACTTTGGTTTCTAAAAGTACACTTTGGACTTCTTCAACCTTTTGGAGAGCACTATTTTCGGCTTGTTGAGCTTTTGTAAGTGCTATTTGTGCCTCGAGACGCGCATCTGTTTCTTGTTGTAATCTTATGCGATTGATGCGATCCTTGTTGTATGCCAGTTCCAATTCCACGAGACGATTTTTTTCAATGTACAACTCATTCACGGCTATGTTCATGTCCTTGTTCAAAGTATACAGATCAGAGATGTACGGTGCCAAATTGATAGGTACAAACGTCTGAGTATTACTTTGGTTAATTTTAGCAATGATATCTTGCAGTTCTCGAAGTTTGTCTCGAATACGCAGAGTTATATCCATCACTCGTATGCTATCACCCATAAACACCGCCGCTTGTGCCCGAATCGCTTTGCGCTGGTTCAGATCACCCGGTACTGCACTTTGAAGTAAGGTTGCATGTTCTGACGAGGGCACCGTCTCAAAGCCCATAGGTAGATCAGTACCACAGGCAAAAAAATGTTTGTTATAAGCACTAGTTAATTGTGCCTCGCGCCGTTCACATTCCTGTCTGTTTTTCACATCCGACTCCCAATCAAAATTGGGAATATCATGTGCATGTTGCAATGCGGTTGCAATGGTTTTCCAGTCTGGACCGAGATGAGTTAACAAGGATTGCTTATGCTGGTACAACACGGGATATTGTACCAAGTATTGTTGCATTAGAGTTTGCATTTGTTTAAGAACACGCAACTGATCTTCTTGTGTCTTCAAAATCTTGAATTCTTGTGAAAGAGTTTCATAACGTGTTCGGATATCTCGCATCGATTGAATCTGTGTTTCTGTTTTTAGCACTTCTTGTTCATTCGGTTCTTGTAACTTGAACAGACTTGCTTTTGCAATCAAATCCCAACATGCTTCTGTTTTGTCAAATGTACATTGTCTGTCAACACATTCTGTGGCCAAAGGATGTGCGCCAAACTGGTCGCATAAATTAGATGGATCAAGTGGTACTGACACAATACCAACATCAGGAGTTTGTGCATCAAGCAGTTGCAAGTACACTTCTAATTGCATTGCATCGCGCTGCAACTTTAGATCGTTGTATTTTGCTTCGAGTGTCGCATGCTCCAAATGTAATTTCTGAAGCTGTGAATGCAGCTGTATTTTTTCATCTATGGTGTCAGCACTTGTAAATTGCAGTCGTGCTGTTATACTTGCTTCAGATTGCAAACTCAATTCGTTTTTTTCTTCTAAAATGATTGCTTGAAGCTGTTGAAATTGTTTTTGTAAAACGGTTTCAGCAACTGCAAGTCGTGCTTGTGTATACTCCCGAATAAATTCTGAAGTTTTCGTGGCCTTGTTATCATTCTCACATCGCACTATGAATTTGCGATCTTCTTCGTAAGTGTGAAACCCATCCAAAAATTCCGTGCATGTGGATGTTTGTTCTAGGGGTCTCAATAAAAACATTGTTGTAGAAAGTGCTTCTTCGTCATAGTGCTTTGTGGCATCCTGCAGTTCCTTAAGAAGTGCGTCTTGATGTGGAATTAAGATTGTTTTGCGCGTTTGTTGCAAATTTTCAACCTCTTCCAAGGCGTTTGTAGTCCACAGTGCCTCTGCATTTTGTGCAATAGCATCCTTTGCAGCTTGCAGTTCGGCTAACAAGACCAAAAAGCGATCCGTTAAGAATCGACGCGACTTTTCAGTAAGATTTTCTTGAAAATCACTTTTGACCATGTTGTACGCCATTTTCAAATTTTGTACACATGCATCGTCAGTTGTTGCACATTCTTGTTGACACCGCGCTAGATATTGAGATTGTTGCTCAAACACATGGTGAAAATCCATTGGGAATGTTTCGTATTTGCATTGATTGTTACTCAACGGAGTTTTCTCGGGCATTGGAATCAATTTTTGTAAATCACTAACAAGGTTCTGGTATTCTGTCTCCTGCGCAAGCAATTGTGTATGAAGTTCTTGCGATTGTACCAATAAACTTTCTGCGTCTTGGATTTCGGATGGCGACAAAACTTTTACATCGTATTCACGCAGAGTCTTTAAGCGCGATTCTGCATTTAGAAGTTGTTCTTGAATGTTTACAATCTTAACCATACGTGTCTCCAAAATAGGATGTTTTGTAATTTCCAGCGGCGGTACTAGATTCCGGTAGGATAGAATTAGATCCGAACATTCCTTTGAATTAAAATTGCCATCACACTTGTTCGTAACACATGCACTTCGGAGTTCTTGCACGTTGGTGTTGCCCGTAGGTTTAAAAATTTTAAAACAGTCGGGACGTGGGTCATGGTCCACAAGTTTCTGATGCATCTTGATAGAATTTTGTTCCGCAGTAGTTGTGGTGGTAGTAGTTGTAACACTAGTTGTAGTTGTAGCAGAAGTTGTAGTTGGAGTTGTAGCAAAAGTTGAAGTTGTAGTAGTTGTAGTTGTAGTAGTACTTGTAGTTGTTGTAGTAGGTGTAGTAGTTGTAGTTGCAGCCGTGGTGGTCACAATCGCGGGTGGTGATGTTATTGCAATCGTGATATTTTTTTTAAGCAACGTTAGGATACTTTGAATAAGCGTCGCTTGAAACATGATGTGGGAACTTAACACTTGCTTAAAGATATAGTTTCGCAAAACAGATGTCTCTGGCATATCTTGTAGATTTTTAAGAGAACTTGTAACTTGTGTCTGCATAAGTTGCACTTGATCAGTTGCATGTGCTGAAGCCAGTGTGGAAGCGATAAGTTTTTGCAAGATATCCACTATACGTGCTGCATACGATAGATGTGCAAAAGCAATATCTTCAAAAACGGTTTTTCGTGATTGACTAAAATCTTGCTGCGCCATTTGCTCTTGCAAATTTGCCTGTGTGAGAAGAATCGAAAGCTGTGTTTTGAAGGAATCTACATTGAGAGCGTGCGTGATGGGAGAATTTGTGACACTCGTCAACGACGCGTTGATTTCTTCTACAAACGTCGACTGTGGAATAAGTGCCAGATCCGATTGTAAAATATTCGCATCCAAACGTGCGTTTACAAGTGTTAAATATTGCAACAAACAAGCACGAAATAAAATAGGATCGTTTTGTGATTCGCATAATTTCGCGTATTGTGAACTCAATGAATCAGCTCTTGTTTTAAGATTCATCAGATCCTTTTGTAAACTTTCTTGATTTTTGTCTGCTTTTACATATGCACACGTTGCAAGCAATGCATCATTTTCAAGGCTCTTTAAGTTGATGATAGGAGTGCACATGTCCGAAGAATAAACGCATAGTTTAACATGTTCCACAAATGCCAGCATTCCATCCATACATGCATGATTAGATAATGTATTTTGTAGCTGTTCTTCAAATTCCAAATATTGTGTAGCAATATTCACTCGTGCAATAAGTTTGTCGCGGCGCTTGGACACATCTGGATGTGACTCGTATGCAATTAATTTTGCACATTCAGCGACAAACATGCCATGTACAGATTCATGCCACATAACATGTAATTTTTGAAATGCGTCAAATTTCTGAGTTACATGCAAATTCAGTAGTTTCTGTCGCAATGTCTCTAAATTTGCGACAGTTTGCGACAATTGCAAAGTAAGTGCATTATTGGAATCAAATTGTGTCTGCATAAGCAACAATTGCAAACGTGTTTTCTCATACGTTAATAGTTCTTCAATATGAGTAATTTGAAACCTTGTTTTATGCATTTGTAAGGATACTGCAGCATGTGTTTTCAATAAGCATCTCCAGTTATAGGATTGACATGCGTTTGGAGCAGTACTTATTTGTTCCATGGATGTAGCGCAGGATATTGCTGGTAAATCCACAAGCGCTTTTTGTACAGCATCTTGTACATTCTTTTTTTGTACTTGCTCATTTTTTGTATCACTAATATGTATTGCAACATATGCTTCTTGTGCAGCCAACGCAGTATTCACATTGTTGATTTTGGGAATTTTGCACGCATCTTTTAGAGGCGACCCTCGCAATACGCTTAAATCTTTTTCGAGATTCTGAAAATCTGGAAGATCTGGAAAATCTAAATCCCAGATATCGGCCAGTTGAATTGCTGTTGTTCGTCTGCGTGCAATCCAATCTTCAACAAATTGCTCTTGTTTGGCAAATGTTACTAACAACATTGTTTTAAATGCATTTGTATCCGCGCCTTCTGGTGCGGTTTGCATTTTACGTTGCAAATATTGTCGCCATTGCAATGTGGCTTGTTGGTATGTAATTTTGTATTGTTCCACATGCTTGTCCATGACAAAAATAGCATTTGTAATATCTTCGACGCTTTGTGCATAACTTATATAAAATGGATGATAGTTCAAATCACGTGTTTCTAATTGAAATAATTCTTTTTGAGTCGCAGCATTAATTCGTGCTGCATCTTTTTGTTTTTCTGCCTGCAGGCTCTTTACATAATCGGTGCTGTCAAAAGTTCGCATTTTTTTTTTCTGTTTTGTTTTTTTGTTCAATGACAATGGCGTCCTTTTGCTTTGATTCTTCAAATTTTTCTTTTTTTTGGCGACGCTCTGATAAAGGCATCGTGTAGAAATCTCGCATCATTTCAACTGTGTCTTCAAACGCATTCAAAAGGCTTTTGGGAAGCTCATCTTCCATAAACAATGTCTTAATTTCTTTACTTTTCTCAGTTGTCTTTGCACCCAATGCTAAAAAATGACCGACACCATGTTGTGAAAAGGCATCCGGTTTACGACCCGCTTTTGCATAAAGGAGATATTGAATCACAATGTAGCGTGTTTGTAAGTCTTGTTTTTTGTTTAGAAGTTTAATTCTTTTCATTTCTGAATACAACAAGCTTGTGATTGCGAATCGCAAACCGCCTTGTTGTTTCATGGCTGCATCATTATGAATGATGATGGGAATTGTGTCGAACCTTGTCAATGCCAAATACGCCACATCATCTGTTTCTAAATGTTCATATGGACGAAGCTTTGTAAGTTGGTTTCGAATTCCAGTGTGATTCGAAGCAGCCACATCAATGCGCAATCTACTCCACACGCTGGGGGTTCGCGGAAGATTAAAAGCAACAGCTATTGTATCCACTGAACAACATCCACGCGCATCTGTAGTACTTGCCATCCATATTAATTTTGGTGGACCCTCAAACAATGCTTTCTCGCTTTTTGTAATAACATATTTTTGCCATATTGTCTTGATTTCTTTTTCCTCGTTTTCACTTTCTGTTTCTGTATCTGACATAAAATTCTTTTTTTTTTGTTTTTTGTGATTTGTTTTGTTTTTTTTTTCATTTAAGGAACGATTTCGCCAGTGTAAGATTCCCATATTAAACTTGAGTATTTACTATTGGGATTTTGTCTTGGTGCACTGTATACAACAACGTGTTTCGAGTGATCTTTCAATTTGTTATTTGCATTAAGTTTACAACTTACTATTAGTCCACATTCATAGTTATAGTCTAATAATTTCCACTTGTTTGCTCGAACACTAACCATGTCATTTTTTGGTGTTCGTTTTAATTGTAACATATTGTCTTTTACTCCAATAACTTCAAATTCTTTACCAATTAACGAAAAACAAACTAATATCTTGTCTCTAGGCACAGTTTCATGATAGTTAGCATTTGACAAAAGGTGAACGCCAATAATCATAACATTGTCGGCTTGAATGTGCACTTCGTTAATTTGACATGGGCTTGTATAATCTTGCGTTAACATATATTGCCCAATTTGAACTTCAAACGCCCTTAATGGAAATAACATTTTTCACACCTATAATTTTCTCTCTTCTTGTTTTTTCGACAAATGATTGCAATCTTATACATACTTTTTAATTTAAATTTTTTTTAAAGAAGAAAAATACTTTTCATGTGGGCACAAAAAGGAATATGAACAAGAAACGGTGTCACGAGACATCTGGAACGATGTGGTTGGAACTGGCATGTGGCATGTATGTAGGCGTACAATCTGCAGAGCCATATGCATTGCATTGTTGTAAGTGCTTATTATGTGCAACGATTCGTTTTGAAGATGCTCTTGATATGCGGTATAACATCTCGTTGCCATGCGGAACAGAATTCATGCGTGCGTTAAGCCGCATGCAATGGATCAAACACGTAATAGAATGTACACAATGTGCAGCATTTGAGTTTGAAGATCTTGAGCCAATACAAAAAAAATTATTACGCGAACACATGCTCGTGAGAACAAAACTGACTGAACTGGAAGGAACCAAAAGCGATTTAAATTTCGTCCTGGCCAACATTGGGAAAACTGTGAAAGACGACCATGTGTGTACAACAATGCTGATTGAAAAACTTGAAAGTTATATTGAAGATGGCAAAAGTGAACAGAATATTGACACATGGCATAATCTGGGATCTTGTCAGAGCATTTTCTCATGGATTGTAGATATGCACATGCAATCACATGCGTTTGAAAAAATTGCTGTTTTGGTTGAAAATGCGAGCAAAGTGTATGAGAAATATTTACAGGAAAAACCAAAACTAATCCAACAGCGAGATAATCTACAAACACAATTGTTTGAACTATGTGGTTCCTCTTTAAAAGCTGCAAACAGTTACTGTTTTAGTGTTGCTTTTAGTCTTAATACTCGTGTGTGTATAGAATGCCCAACTTCATGTGCTGAAGATCGTTCTTTTTTTATTTCGGAAGGTGTTCGCCTTAATGAAATTGCTTGGTGCATTGGGGAATACGAGTATAACATCAAAGTACACCCTATCATATGGAATTGTTTTTGGAGATGCTTATTTCTTAATACGGAACGAATCTTGCTAAGTCTTATACAACTTCCTAAATTTGTACCAGCTAGTATCGTTCGCATATCACAATCCTATGCACATGTGTCTGTTCAACAGTTTTTAGACGCCTTGCATGATGTTCTTGGATGGTATGCACAAAAGCGTAAGGGAAAACGATGTTTTTTAAATGAGGCTGTTGTTTTACAAGAAATTCAAACATTTATCATGAAATTCCTCGCATTGGAAAATAGAAGTTTTATTTCTTAAAAGAGCAGGAAAAAAAAACATTAAACTGCCGTAACACATTTGGATTGTTTTTCACGAACATTTAAAGCCTGTAACTCATTGCATGCAGGATCCGTGCAACTTGCTAGATCCGTTGCGAGCTGATTGATTTTGGATCTCAATTCACGCAGTTTGTTTGCACATTCTTCGGGTTGAATTTGAACACCATGTTGTGTCATGACGAGTTGGCTGTCACCCGCATACTGTGGTTTTACACTATGTAGTGCGGGCCAGCCTGGAACATTTTCAAACTGTTTCTTATCAATTTGCACCAAATTGCGTTTGTCCAAAGTTTCAAGCGTCCAAATTTCCATAAATTGTTGCAACAAAAGTCGCAACATGTTTTCAGGGTAGGCTTTACGTAGATCCTCATCCAATGTGATTTTTTTGCTTGTTGGTAAACGTTTCCATGCCTCTTCCGCAGTCCCAAGATCTGCGGGATTTACTTTAAACTTTAAAATATACAATGCCTTATGCAAACCAGCTTCGTTCAGAGTCGCCAAATTGATTTCTTGCGCTTTTGTGTCTTGTATCTCTTTGCCAGTTGCATCCGTTGTTACTTTTGCCATTGTAAACACATTTTTGGAAACAGGTGCTAACTTATAGCGAAACATTTTTTTTTGTTTTTCTTTTTTGTTTTTCTTTTTTCAACAACTCAGAAGACCATTCGGTACGATTAATTTTTGATTTTGGGCAGTTTGAATACGCGAATGATGCGGCTGCAAATGCGTTTGATTTTTACTCATTGTAGCAGGTTGCCATGTGCCTTGATAAAAAACAGATAATTGTGTTTGCATGGTAGCAAGACATGTATGTTCAATTTCTTCAACGGTTTTGTGAAATTCCAAAGGCTTGTTACTATTTGTTGCTCTTAATAATAGACTGTTATCAATCGTATCTTGGTTAAAAAATTGTTTCAGCCATTTTGTAAAGATAATGTTATGTGTGGGGTCAAAATGAGTTGGGATCAATGCTTCAGCTTCTTTTTGTGTAACGTGTAATTCAATGTAAATACAAAATAGTATGACATGTACAATTTCGTGCAAAAAAGTTTGGATCAAGCATGTATCCGCGCGTGAACATAAGTTACCACCAACCATACCTGTTGAATCGGGGCTTAACCAGGCATGTTTGTTTAAATGTATTTGCATACCATCCATCAGATTGTACGTTGTCACACCTGCAGGACCTTTCGTACTTTGTTTTATTACCAACTTGATTTTTTTGCGTTTAAAAAAAGAATGAATCGCACCATCAAATAACTGCATATCAACCTCTTTGAATAATTGTGGTAAATAACTTAGTAAGGAATCCATGGATTCACATGTTTTTTTAATGCTAGTACTAAATTTTCGATTCTGATCCAATGCTTTTTTAACAGCATGAACAAACATTTCTTTGTTTTTTTGTTTTTTATATTTGTACGGGTGATTGATGAATCACACAGCGCGGGCTTAAAAAATACCATGCGAATGCTGCACAGATAAATGTAACCAATGTGCAAAACAAAACGGTTCCTCGATGTGTCCATGCCAACAATGCAAAAAACATAAAAATAATAGCAAATATCACAAGCACAAGAGCAAGGCAATTCTGTGCTTCTAATATCCATGTATGTAGCATTTATTTTTTTTTGCTAGGTTTTGTTTCTTACATGGTGCATTTGAATGTCGCAATTGCAAAAATCAAAGATGATTCTACTTCTGTACGATGGACTGTTGCAAACCGTTTGTGGACAGCAACAACAAGTAAACAAAAAGCACGGTTTGTCTGGTTTTGTGTATTATCGGATGAAAAAGAACGGGAAATTGCATTGCACGTATTTGATCGTGGCCAACACTACAAATACGAACAAGTTATGGCAGTGCCACTTCAATCAAATGTATTTCCAAGTTTAGAACTAATCACTCGGGAATTTCAATCACTTCTAACACCCAAAACCAAAATGTTAGTACAACATGCATACGTATGTTTATGCGCGCAGATGGATCAAGAACCCGATTCCCCCCTTTTGGGTTTTGTAACCAAAGAAGTAATTGGAGCATGCTCGTCCAAGTAACGCTCTGTGATTGTTTCGTGCTTGAGATTCCGTTGGAGGCATGTAGGACATTTATCGGCGGTACTAATGTGTTTTAGAAATGCAGCGTGTATCCTATCACATTGCTGAACTTGAGATTGTAACTGTGCTTGCACATTGTTTAGATTTCCCTCGGTAACAAGGTGGTCCAATACTATGTTCCAATATGTTTGCATTTCCATTTGGTAGACCATAAATTCCATTTGAATGTTATTCACAAAACTTAATAATTCGGTGCGGTAATAACTAGGTGATGTGATGTTCCAAAAACTAGAATTTAATCCAGATTGAATATTTTCTTTTAAAAATTGTTGAAATGCATTTATTGCATCCATGAGATTTGGCAATGTACAGCTAGAAATATGTAGCTTTGTTGTTGTTTCGATCATAGTTTTAAGTTGCGCGACAAACAGTTTTGTACTCTCTATTTCATTTTGTAGTTTTTCCCATTCGTCTTTTTTGGTTTTCAAACTTAATACTTGTTGTCCGACTGCAACAACATCGGTAACGCTCATTAAAAAAAAAATTTGTTTTTATTTATTTAAAAAGGTGGGCAGACATCAAATTCCACACGATGTTCTTTATGCATCTGTCGCATTAAAATAAGTAGAACTTCTGTCGCCCGAATAAACAGTGCTTTACGCAAAAGCTCTAAGGCATCTGCAGCAATGCGATGTCTATCTGCTGCCTCTTTCATTACATTTCGTAATCGTGTTTTGACGACAAGTAAAGTCTCATCGTCCGCAAAGATTTTGATATGTTTGCTTAATTTTTTGAGCATGGCAGGCCTTGCAATTTCTATTGCGTCACGAATGACTTTTTCTCCAACTGTCTTTGTTTTGCAAGAAACACCTGTTTTTTTACGTTTATCGCTCTGGCTCGTAAAACTGATGGTGGACACGATAGATTGTACCCAAGTATGCAACTGCTCATTAAAAGATATAGTAAATGTTTTTGTCATTTTGAGTGGTTTTGTAGTGTTGAATTCTGGCAACGGAGGTGCAGAATTACATGCAATACTTTTTATCAGTGCACGCATGCGTGTTTCAGGTAACAATAACTCATGTATGTTAATAGTGGTGGTAGCAGGTGCATCCTTTTTCTCTTCTTCTTGTTCGACTTCGGTATCGCTTTCTGTTTCACTTCCGCTTGGTTCCTCCTTTTCTTCGTTTTCTGAATCAGTTCTTTCAGGATCTTCTTCTTCGTCTTGAGCAATCATTCTTTTTAACGTACGAATTCTTGCTCGTAAATATGTTTGTGTTTTTTTAAAGTATGGCTTTTTAACGTCAAGGTCGACTAATTCTTTTTCGCGTTTTAAAAGCTCTTCTTTGCGTTGATCATTTACACTCGCGGCCGAGAATATAGGTGGTGGTGCAGGTGCTTCTGCAATTTCTTCGGCAATGCGCGCTGCTGCATTCGCAGAGCGTTTCTCTGCTAGCATCTGAGAATGTCGCGCTCGTGCAAATGCCCCTTCAGCAAGTTCTAAATCTTTTCTAGCACGCTCTTGGGCTCGATTTGCGAATTCAATCGCTTTTTGTGAACTCATTTTTTTGTTTCTTTTATTTTTCTATATTAGTGTGCTTTGTGTTTCATCTATCTATCCCATCAACACATCTTGAAAACCCTTTTTTTTTGTGTCTGGGAATTAATTTTAATTTTTAAGAAACAAAATTGAAAGTCCATTTTGTTTTTAAAAAAAAAGCGTCATATTCCGTTGAAGCATGACAGCGCTGCGAGAGAAAGCACACGCAAGTACTAAAGGTATCAAAAGACCCAGTGACGAAGAAACTTCGATTGCTAAAGTGCAGCAATATAAAAAAAAGATATTGGCTATTGAGCGCAAATTGGATGAACAATTTCAAGAAAAGATGGACTTGTGGGATCATTTTATTCATACACATCAGGGCCATATGATGAATGCCAATGGCATCTTTCGCAATGCAACGAATTGCGAGATTAAAATGGGACTCCATACAAACAGTGGCTACTATTTTGGTGCCGAAATTAAGTGTGCCAACAAAAATGAAATATGTACCATGTGCAAGCTTGTACAAACAGCACAGGATGTTGATGAGCCACACGCCAATAGCTTATTACGCGCTTTGGCAGTCACGGGATTTTTTTTATATGGATTCTATCCAAGAGTAATAGATGGTGAAACACACGTTCGCCTGTTTGACGAACAAGTTTGTACTTGTTATACTGAACCAGAGATTCAAAATTAGACTCAAAGCTCCAAATAAATTGAATTATCTTACGAAAATCAACAATCCATGAACACTCGTGTTGGTATTTGATTTTCAAAACAGTTCGCTATGTTGAAAACCCTTAATTGCACATGGGAAAACGAAAACAAGAAACATGCGCCATTGAGCAACGCATATTCACATATTCGTATTTGCGCTTGTGTTCTGTGTCCACTCGGGGCGTAATGATGCCGCATTAAAAACATCCAAATCGATCCTCATTTGTAAACAAAAAACATAAAAAAAAGAACATGGAATTATTTTTACAAGATCCAAACATGCAGGTATTAGGGCAACTCAGGTATACAAGATTATGTGTGTTTGGTACGGATTCTAAATCATTGACACTTTGGTTGCAACGAATGGCTTGGCTGAAATTCCCTATGTATCGCGATGAGTTGTATGAGTTGCATAAGTCATATCATCAAAAACAGAAATTAAATGAAACACAAGGTGTGTTCTTAAAATTTGTGTGTGAAAAGAGTGAAGAATTAAGACCATTGTGTTTAATTTTTAATGAAAACTCCACAAACGCTGCATAAGTCCTCGCGAGTTCGCGTTTTGAATAAAATTCCAATTGCTCCATGTTGGCAACGTTTTCCAATTTTTGCCAAAACGAGTTTCTAAACATTCAATTGGATTATTTGGTACACTAATCAATAATGTACCGAGAGTCATTGATTTTAACGGGAATACATTATGTATACTAAATACCTCCCTTCGCCGTGTAAAACTATCTTGAAAAGAACATTCGCGTATTTCATCAGTTGGCGTGCAAATACTAACTTCATGATTGTTCCGTTTCATGAGAGAAATATCAATAAATGGGAAACGTGGGATGTTGTTCATACAATAACGATACCCATGCTTGCCTGCGAGTAACAATGCTTGTCCTCGGTTTTCCAGTTTAGAACGCAATCCACAAAATTCTCGAAAATAATCATCTTCCAACGCAATAGAAATACTATCATCCCATGGCAGTAAATTTCCAAATGTGATAATAGCTAACAATGTAGTATTCACGGCCCAAAAGGGAATTTTCGCTTCTGATAACGTCTGTGAGAAATGTGCCAATAAATCCATTTGCGACGATTGAACAGAGGCTTTAAGTAAAAAAGGCGGATGTTGTATAGTTCCGGTATCGATATCGGCTTTTGCGCCCGTGCCCAAATGTGTACAAAATGTCGAATTTTGGCTCGTGTTGAGTTTGTGAAAACTGAAAGGAGATACAACGAAGAGAATGAAGGAAATGATGATGGCCATAACAAAAACAAAAAACACAAGATATAAAAAAAACCGTAAGAACATTTTCTGTTTTTTGTTCTTTTGTTTCTTATGATGAAATGCAGCTGTTAATTGACTCATTTCCGCTGCACTCTTCGCAAAATACGATTCATATTCTTACACATGCACATTTAGATCATGGTGGTACACGATTGCCAAAAACATTTCCCTTTCTTGTTCACTGTAGTGCAATTACTCAGCATTTAATGGAATTGACACATCCCAAAGTTAGGTTTCAAAGTGATTTGTTCAATGCCACGTGGTGCGTGTTGGAAGATTCGATATTAGTATATTGTTTTAATTCAGGACATTGTATTGGAGGCATTGGCATTTATTGTCCAGATCATTCGTATTTGCATTTTGGCGATGGTCGGCCATCCTCGAGGACACTTGCAACAGTATCTCAGATTTCTAAAATCTTTATTGAAAAAGGAAATGCCTTGAAAGTAAAATGCGATTCCTATGTTGCAACAATGCAGCGAGATATGCCAGAATGTGTTGATTTTCCTGTCAACATACCTACGCTACGTGACTCGAAGCGCATGTTGCAAAATTTGCTTCTTGAGAATCAAAGACAGATTATACATGTTAAAGTCGCGCATTTTGGAACATTATTATGCTTGCCTCGAAAGGGGTTTTGTTATGAATGGCACGGCTCAACAAGCACACCAGCTGCCAATTTGTGCTACCATGCGTTTTTATTGTTTCAATTTGATACAGACACTTCAAAAAACAAGAAGAACATAATAGTATCGTTTGGATGGGACAAAGATCCACCGCCATTGCATCACAACATAGGATTGTGTATATTCTTGAGTTCTAATTGGTGGATTCAACAATGCGAAACCGATTTGTTTCGTCCAAAACGAGATAAAGACAACCAAATTCGCATATATGCTTGCGCGCATGCAAGCAAACAAGAATTATTAACTGCTTTTGATGGCTTATGTAGCCGCAAGTCGCGCAAAGAAAGAAAAAATTCGCTGGCGCTTGTTAGTGAGACCTGACAAATAGGCGTTGGTTAACAGTCCTCCTTGCATGCGAGTAATAGCAACGATGATCAAGGTTTCCAAATCTGGTATAGGGAACCTGTATACACGCCATTGTTCCTCAGGCAATACAAATTGTTGCATCATGATTTTTGTATACCATTCTAGCTGTGCATCATCTAAACAATAAAACCCAATAAACCGATGTTCAAAATTAACTTCGCATAACAAATCATGCTGATCATCTTCGTCTTTTCTAAGATCTTTTGACAAACTTGGAAGCGCAAACAAAAAACGAGAATGTTGACTTATGGGGTTTCTTGCCCGAAACATCATCCTTAAATCTTGTTGATCAAATACTTTCGAATTTTGTTCAAATGAAAACGACTCTTCCAAAAACTCAATATTTCTTGACAAACTATACCCATGTTTTTTACGAAATATGCTTAAGGCTCGTTCAGGACCCAAAAAACAACACTCATCCGGCATATTTTGATAATCTTCTAAAAACAGCCATACTTCATAAGCTGATAAGTTGCTTAAGCCAGCTTTTTCTTCATCCTCATAGCCGTGATACGCACCACGTATAAATTTGTAAATTTTTTCTTTATCGGAACGCGCAAACAAATTGATTGGAATTTCATCTGTAGCATATTCTGGAAGTATATCCAGCACAACGTTTCGATGCCCTCGTATCATTAATTGGTTGACAATAATTGGTTCACCTTGGATTGTTCCCCATTCTTTTAAATTTGCCAACTGTGTTGGCGTAAGTGTTTCTTTTTCTTCAAGAAGAAATGTGTGAGATACACCATGTCCATAACCCTTATGCAAACATTCTGTTTGTGTTCCTTTGCGTTCAAAATTTAAGTGTCTTTTTTGCCAATTTGATTCTGTTTCACACCCTAACATTTTTTATTTTTTATTCTTCTTTTTTAATTTGTTTTTTAGGTCGCGCTTGTTTTTTAAGAACCTCGTCAACACATTGTTGTTTTGACGTGTCAATTACTTTCTTTTTACGTCCTTTTGTTTTTTTGACAGGAACGATTGGTTCTGAAGGTTCTTGTACACCACCAACAAGAAAGGCCATTGTTAATTTTTCAGGTGTGTTATTTTTAGAATTATAACGACCACATAAATCAAGTGCTTTTTCAACAAATGAGGTCGCATGCTCATCATCTGGTTTGGAATCTAAATATGGAATATTGTGCAACAATTCAAGCTCCATTTCATACTTAGCAGGCTGTGCGGCTGCAGATTCTTTTGTTGGAGCTTCAAATACTGTTTTTAATACATATTCATACGCATCCTTGTAACGAAATCGCATTACATCTTGTTGAAATCGTGCATAGATCTTTTTTTTAGTTTGTAAGGACTCCCAATCTTTAAATACGACTTCCTGTTTTAAATGAAAATGAAATGCAAAATCACGTTGGGGACATACTGCAATTAATTTAGTGATTGGTGTCTTACGAATCACTTCTGGTTCGACGTTTAATCTGCATCGCATGCGCACATTGTCTTCATAAAAAAAATCCCAATACTTATCTATCGGAAATCCTTCAACTAATTTTTCTTCCATGGAACGCAGTAAGACTTGTTTACGCAAATCATATACCTCTTTTGATAATGTCATATGCCCACTTTTGGGACGCAAGCACATTTCTAATTCATATTCTTCATTTTGCCGAAAAAGACTAATCAACTCTTCCAGAGCATTCATTTTTTCCCGCTTCTTTTCTTTTTGCTTGAAAGAAAAATAAACTTTAAAAAAACAAAAAAAAATGAGTGCACAAAGAAAACGAGTGGAAGCGTTGGATGCACGTTTGCGTGCTGAAGCAGCACGTGACCCACGCTCGATGTTTTCAAAAATTCCACAATTGCCCCAAAACAAGTTGAATGATTCGGATTTATATGATTCGGACACAACTACGGTCGAGGCTGTTTTAAGACGTATTCTTGATATCAAGGCCTTGCGTAAAACATTACTTGCTCAAAAACCACCAGCCAATGAATTGCTGATTGAAAATTTAGATAATCGCATTCTTGCACTTGAACATTTTAAAGAAAACTTAAAACTACAAAGAGAACGAGAAAGAGAGGAAGAGAAAAAGCATGATTCTCCACCCAAACCTTCGCAAAGACCACCAGTATCAGCACCCAAAGCAGTACTAAAACTAAAACCCTCAAAGAAAAAACCGGTTAAACCAAAAAAACCTGTTTCAGTTAAAAAAACAGAAGTGAAAGAAGCAAATTTATTACCACATACACGTGCACGTGAATTTGTGAACATTGTTGTTGATATCGCCGGTTTGAATTTTGGGGAAAACGGGCCTAAAATCAGTCGGAATTTCGTACTTGTTATCAATGAACGACTTTATGCGTGGATTCAAGCGGTCATGTCTTATCTATTGTTAATACGCGACCCACACGCAGGACCACGAAAGACAATTACTCTTGATGAAATCAGTGCTGCGATCGAAGCGCAAAATCCAGGACTAACAAAAGATTTGGAAGGGCGCATGCATGATATTCAATCGTATGCTGTTAAACGCAAACGCAAAACAAGTTTTATTGTGCGCGCACATGTACGAAAAGCAATGAAAGAGTTTTTACATGGTCGTCGCGTGCAAGTCGCCGCAGTCGATTGTGTGCATGATGCTCTTTTTTTACGAGCGTTTGAAGTCCTATCCATTGTTGCAAAGCAATTACATTTGAAAAAACGTGTGCTCTTTACAACATGTCCGCCTTTTGTTGTTTCATCAAAAACAAAGCGTGCACGCTCGCACGCCAAAACAGATACGATGAACCCTCTTATCGAACTTAGCGACGAAGATACTGCGTTTCCTGAACCAGAAGACATCGAGCTGGAAGATGAGGATACAGAGGAAGAAGACGACGACGAAGATGACGATGATTGGGAAGCAAACAATGAAGATATGAATGCAGAAGAAGAAAATATAAGTGTGGAAGAAGAGGATGCAACACCAGCGATGAGCGCCGCGATTGTTGATTTTGACGAAGAGGATAGCGAAGCAGAAGATGGTGCGGAAGGTGATGCAACAGATGGGGATTGGGAGGTGGACAATGTCACTGAGGCAGTGGATGAGATGCACATACATACATTGGAATAAAAAAAAAATATCCTTAATTGTATCTTTCTTCAAGAGGATAGTGCAAAAAAAAAGAATTGTATTTCTAAATCGCATAATGTGTTTTGATGGAAATCAAAGCAGCAATGCAAAGAAACGGAATTGCAAGAATGAATATAATTTGTAGATCTGGAAACTTAGTAAAAGGAGGTATAACGGATTGAAGATTGGAGATGGCATATGCTAGAATCGCACAACACAGAATCACAAAGGTTACAAAAGGAATTATGATTAATACATTCACATCCCCATTTTGACATGCTTTTAACATAGTGTCCACATACACAGTGCCCCTGGTTAATGCCATACCAAGCACTGGCACTGTATCTTTCCACGTATCAAAGGCATTGAGCAATGCAACTGGATCAAACAATGATTCGAAACACTGAAATACCAACACGCATGTTGAACGAATCCAGGCAAATAAGTCCACATTGTAGTAAATCCAGGGGAAAAAGAATAATAAGTTCGTCATTGCAAACAAGCCACATACGCGCCCAATCCAGTTGTTTCGCATAGTTTGAATTCCAAGCAGCACCGCAACCCACGTTTTACTCAAAGCCTGGCGAATAAATGTCACAATACATAACAGCCATCCTTTTTGGATCAGCTTTTTAACAATTTGAATGCTTATCATGCACCCAATCAGCAGCCATCCAGAAATTAGAATATGCGGCACAAAGAAGACATTTCTTGCCACAAAATACAGCATGCTTAATCCAACAACCACAAAAGGTGATACCTCAGAGTAAAACGTATTGAATGCCTTTTCCATCGCCACCTAAAAAAAAAATACTGTATGTGGAGAGAATTCTTTTTTTTTTGAACTTAACAAAAAAGTTTTGTTGTGAAGTTCTTTTTTTAAGTAAAAATTAAAATAAAATTAAAATAGTACTTATGACTACTAAACAAATAAGAGGATATTGCACGGCCACATGTGACTGTGTTACGGCTTCGCACGTTGCATTTTTTAAATGGTGTAAACAACAATGTGATCATTTGACAGTTGGTTTAACCATTGATTCGTTGTGTGAAAAACAAAAACGAGTTCCTCTGTTTTCATTTGACGAACGACGGTGTATGCTTGAGAGCTGCAGATATGTCGACTTTGTTGTTGCTCATTCTGGAGAGCCCAAAGCCCTTGCGCATAAGCAGTTAGGGTTTGACATTCTATTCAGCGGTGCAGAATATATGGGATCCAACGAATTTGAGGATTTTCAGAGAGATGTTCCATACATACCGGTTCGCTACTTTCCTAGGTACCCTGACATTTCATCAACCGCTATAATTAAGCACATCATGCAACGTTTCATTGATTCCCAGCAAATCATCGCACCTTCCATCAATGGATCTGTCACACGATTCGGTCTTGGTCCATACTATGTAAGCAAACCTATCCATTTTGCAAACAGAGAATGTAACAACACAAATACTTCGGATATATTTGGATTTTTCAAACATTTTGATCAACTTCCGAGAAACTGGAAATCCGAAAGCCATGCATCAGTGACATCAAGTTTACCAACATTCCCCTTAATTTCAGGAATCAACAGTAATCGTGAATTGGCTATCAACATTTTACTTCAAGATAAACCATGGTGTACGTATGTTTCCTCCAAAACCGTTTATGAAGAACCGGCCAGACAACATACTTCATATGAAGATGAAAAATTTGACACACTTCTCGACTTTGCAAATTTTGTTTCACGAGCGCGCCAACACCCGGCTAAAATTGTTAACTTAGTGCAAACGGATTCCGGTATTACGTTTGAAGCATGGTGTGACACAGTATGCAAAACAACTGCTGAATTCCAAGCAAAAGTAAATTACATAGAAAATGTTATCATTACAGATCTCGAACGTGAGGGCATTGTGCATGGAGACGTACATTCGCGAAACTTACTTATTGGCATAGAATCGTCTCAAAAACTAGCATCCGATAAACAAAATGAAGCATCGTTGATTGATTTTGGTTGGGTTTCTGCAAGAGTGTTTGATTTATGCAAAAAGGAATCTGCAAGTTTAGAACATATGCTACAAACACATTTTGATATTGTTCATTTTCGCAAGTCGATGCGCATTTGCCCAGCAACAAGAAAATGGTTGGATTTAATGAGCAATGCTACAGTCGTACACACCTAAATAAAAAATGGGTGTAACGAAATTGGATAATCTTCAGGCTTGATATCCTTTGTTAATTCTTCATTATCGCGCTTCATGATTTTCTTAATTAAACGTAATGTTTTTTGGCGTCAAGCATACTCACAAATTGCAATTTGTAAACCTCTTTTTCGTACTGTGTCAAGTTTGGCCAATTTGTATCTGGCACATCATTAAAAAGCCATGCGTACAAAATGGGCGGCAACGAATCTTCCTCCAATTCGCCCTCTTCAGAATCATCCCAATCTTTGTTCATGAGCGGTTTTTTCGAATCTTGTTCAAAATTCAAAACACGATCCGGGTGTTTTTCATCTTCTTCTTTAGCCATCTTTTCATCTACGATACTTGTTCCATTTTTTGCAATGGATACAAGATCGAGTGTTTTTTGCCAAACGCGAGCATGGTGGTCACCAACATAAACAAATGCTCTGTTTTGCAATGTTTGTTTGCATACTTCCGGCGATTCTAATAGTTTTGATTTACGAGGTTTCTCTGTATCCCAAAATGTGTAGAGGCGTGATAAACCATATATATCTGTGAGGATAGTTGTGAGAGATAACCATGCATTTTCGTCAGAAAAGTCTTCTTCTGTGCTGTATTCTTCACATGCTTCTTCGAACGCGTCAAAAAACAAATCCAACTCATCGGAAAGATCACTCTTCAAAAAAGATTTTTGCATATATGCATATTCTTTTGCTAAATTCGTGATGTCGACTTGATTGGTAATACCCAGCGTCTTACGACATACTTTTTTCCATTTGTCAATTCCAGTTTGAAATGTGTCATCGCGTCCTGTTATGATGCTTATTTTTAGGCTACTTATAACTGTTGCTATTTCCAAATCGAAACTCCCCTGAAATTTCACAAATTCATCTGGGTCTCTTAAATCGATTGAATGTATACACGTATGTTTGGAAAGAATTTGGAGCATGTTTCCGCAAACCCTCGAAATTTAGCTTGTGAAGTATGTAGCATATTGCAAATGCCAAACAAATAACGCATGGCTTCGAGATATGTTTCCACAACATTTGCACCAATGTCTGTGTCGCGTGCGCGTTCAATAAAGATGTCGATACATTCGTGGGATGCTTGTGTTATTGCAAGCACAATGTATTCCCAATAAAAACAGTTGCAATTTGCCATTAGGACGAACATACAGGTCCCATTATATCGACTTCTTGAGTATACAATACTAATGCGTTTTCGTAATCTGGTACGTGTTCCATATCTGTGATGTTGGGATACAAATTCTCATCTCGTATCACAGCCGCCTCGACAAATTCAAATTTTGGTTCTTTTTTTTTCTTCGTCCTCACATTTAAAATACAAAATGTTGCTGTTTCGATACAGAATGTCCCGCATTTTTAAAAAGTCGTACTTCTGTTAAAAAAAATTAATATCTAAAATAACTGAATCTATCGCATAACTGGGAATTTTGATATCATAAAAAAGATTCTTTGTTGATACTATCCAACGCATTTTTTTGTTGCACGCACTTTTGTTTTTTGTGTTTTAGATGGCGATTCCTGTTGAGCTGTATGAGAAAAATCTACCGGAAATGAATGAAACTGAAACCAAACAGTATGACACTATGATGCAACAAACACTCGCGTCATTGCGTTTAAGAAAATTCCCATTTTTGGTGGAATGTTTTGAGGAAGGTCGATTCCAATATCTCCCGTATTTGCGTCGTACATATACCAAACTCAAAAAAGAGTTAGAGATAGCTGGCTATGTGGTATGTGAAATGGAAGACGAAGAATCAATGTCCAATGCTCCTCCAGTGACAGTGATATTGCTAAAAGTAGATCGCCCAATGATTGAAATCATGCGACCCAGTATACCGCCACCGTATCTTTCAAATGCTGCGGAATAAATGTTTAATGCTTTTTCTTTGAAGTTTCTGAAATGTCATTAAACTCCAAATCCACTTGGATCGGGTTTTGTGTGCTACCAGGTACGATTTCATGATGCAATGGAGAATGAAAAGGCAACATAAGAAAATGTTGATAGATATCAGAAGCCAATAAAAATTTCAATACCAAAGGCTGTTCTTTGTTTTTAGGCACTCCTAATACACATTGCTGCTTACTACAATTAACTAGATGATTAACAACTTGCTTAATAAATTTGATAATACACCGCATTTTACATAGTTCTTGCACATGTTCTTCTGTTAAAAATCCTGATAATTGTTTTTCAATAACAGTTGTGCCATATTCATGTTTGTTTGAAAATACCAATTGTCCATCGCTTGTTAGTCTAATACT